>Ga0247609_10001119_pt1 | contig 33338 bp, 37 predicted proteins | sample 172DNAGHGlowgp2_FD_193487 | JGI IMG/M metagenome (GOLD analysis project Ga0247609, IMG submission 193487) | Sheep rumen microbial communities from Palmerston North, Manawatu-Wanganui, New Zealand - 1728 DNA GHGlow gp2 | ecosystem: Host-associated > Mammals > Digestive system > Stomach > Rumen ... | reverse complement strand
AGGTGGCAACTCGACCGATATTCCTGACATCATTGTAGCAGGTGACTCAACTAACCAAAGCGGACAAGAGATAGTACCACTTTCATTCAGTGGAGACCTCTACATTGCAAGACAGAACTCACTGACAAGAAACCCGATAGTTGCTCATATTGATGAATGCACTAAGAAATACTACCTTGCTTGGGTAACACATTCAGGTGCTCCATTCTCATACGGCTTCGATGGCAACACTGTCAAGAAGTCTTCTGTTGAGAGAACGGTCATCACCTCTTACTCTGGTTTTGACACTGTGGCAGAGATAGAGCAGCATCTTGAATGGGAACTCAGAAGTGGTGTGGTTGACAAGGAGACATACGACATCTTCGCTGACATACTTGATAGTCCTTACTTGTACCTGTACTCAGTTGAAGAAGACAAGTCTTGGTACTGCACACTACAGGACAATGACTTCACTTGGAAGAAAGTCAAGACAGAACGTCAACCATTGAACTTGACATTGAACTTGAAAGAATGTTCAACAATAAATAAATAAAAGTATCATCAAATGCTTAGACTTTTCAAAAAGACACCATCTGGACTGGAAGAGTTCGATTTGTTAGAAGGCTCAATCAACATACCTCTAACAACAGCACAGACCAATCCAACCAATCCAACAAAATACATAACAGAGTACTCAAAAAGTGTAACACTCCCATTGACACCACACAACCTGCAGCTGATGGACTTCTACACTGAGATGGACTCTGTCATTCTGTCTGGGAGATACACTCCTGTCTTGCCACTTGAGGTTGTTGTCTGCAATGACAATGACATTATCTTCGAAGGCAAACTCAAACTCGAAAAGGTGAATGACTACAAGGGCAACCGCAATATGGAATGCACTCTCTACGGCAAGATGAATGACTTCTTCAACATAATGCTCAACACCACATATTGGTATGACAGTGTTGTAAGTACAATCATAGGATACGACGACAACAATGAACCCATTGTTGTAAATACACCAGTCAACACCAACGGAATGCATGTCCTTGACAACACATTGGACACTGGCTACAATATTTGTAAAGAAACCGTCCTTGAGTCTTGGAGAACACAACCTTACGGCTACACTGGAATAGCAGCTCATATTGCTACACTCAACCCAGTAAAAGCATCTACCTACAATCCAACTTCATCACAGAGTCATTCAATCATTGCATGGGCACCAACAGAACAAGGCTCCTACAACAACTTCATTTCAGACAAAGTCATCGTTAGGGGTTACACTCCGGGTGCTAATGATACATACAATATGGATCTATGTCGAGGTGGTACACAAGATGGAGTAGTTGTTGACATTGTTGGAACAACTAAAGAACTTAGATACATTACTATAACAGAAGATAATAGACCAATGGCTGAAGCAGTCATAGGTAATGGAATAACAGAAAGACAATGGTGTCAATACAGAAGTTACTACCAGAAACCTACTGTTTATGTCAACCACATTTGGCAGACTTACAAGAACCTGTCTGAAGAGCTCACTGGACTGAAACTTGAACTTGACAATGAGTGGTTCAACACGAGCAACACAAGATACACTGACTTGGTGTACACTCTTCCCGATTTGCAGCAAGAGCAGAAAAAGAACTCAGGTGGTGACAGCAGTACATCTGTAAACTTTGCCAATGTCTCACTCAACTGTCACGACTATGCTTTTGGTACAAGTGGCGCAAAGAATGGAATAGCTACGATAACAGGAACATCAACCGCAATACAGAACGGACATGTCGTAATACCTGCAAACAACACAGGCTACTACACATTCAAACATAAACTTGGCATTTACATTAAAAGAAACGGCAATCTCGGAAATAATAGTAGTTATTCTCTTTGCTACGGCGACGGTTTATCCTCTTGCATTGATCTTCAGGTAGCATTCAGAAATGTCAATGACTCAACAGAAGTCAACACATACAACTTCAAGATAACAGATGAGAATGACAACAGTTGGACATCTGCTGCAACAGACACGATGCTAAAAATGGGAACCAACTCTTGGGCTGATAATCCACAGACAATCCACTTTACACTTGAGGGAGAAGTTCTCATTGGACAGAACAACACTAATGCAGACAAAGAGTATGAGATGGTACTTTCAGTCTACTGTCAGAATGGAAACATTGACGGTGGTCGTGGAAAGGCTCTGTTCCAGTCGAGAGGCCGTATCGCAAACATCAATGCACTTGCTCAGTCCGGAACAGATGCCCCGTTGTTCACATTTAGCAACTTGGAATCATCAATCAAAATATCAGAAGAAACAAGATCCGAGTTCCCATTGGAAATGAAGAACCTGTTCCCTGCAAACTGGTCTCCGTTCAACATACTGCTTCAGTACACCAAACTCTTCAACCTTGTCTGGGACTACAATCAACTTGAAGGCAAAGTAACCGTAATGACAAGAGAGAAATGGTTCTCACTGCATCAAGATGAGATATTAGACTGGACGAACAAGATAGACAGAGGAAGAGAGTTCTCTTTCAAACCACTTGCTTGGGACAAGAAATATGTACTCTTCAACTATGACGATGTTGAAATGGACTGGCTTGATACGTACAAAAACACCTACAATGTGCCTTATGGTTCCAAACGAATAACAACACAGTACAAGTACAATAACGAGACAGAGGAGCTATTCTGCACATCAGACAGTGATACTATTGCACCTTCAGTAATGGTGTCTTCATCAAGATTCCCTCTTCAGGAGATTGTTTCTACTTCACCTACATACCAGCAGTACCTTGAGACGTTTATTGGCAACCGCAAGGACAACAAAGCATCAAACATCTGGGGTCAGTTCTTCTTCAGAAACAATCTCTCTACTTGGGACAGCACTGGTGGAAAGATGAATGTACTTACAGACTGTAACTCAAATGGTGACTATGCATTGACTATGTTTAGAAATATGGGCATATCAATAGTTGATGACACAAGATTCCAAGTCAGAAGAAACATCTTCGCAGTTGACATGACCGTGTATTCAGCTTCAATGGACAGAAGAGTTGTTGTACCTTCAGGTTGCAGACCAGTTTTCTCAACCTATGACAAGAACGGAGAACACTGCTGCATAATGTCAAAACCTGCAATGACATTCTACAATGAGCAAGCACCAGAAATGTACAAGACAATAACTGTACCAAATCCAATATCTCCACTGAGACCTTTGATAGTAAGAATACCATTTGTGGACTTGGTGCCTGATGTCTACACTGAAAGATGGAGCAACATCATACAAGAGCAGTACAATGAGCAGAACAAACTCCTTACTTGCTATGTCAAACTAAAAGATATGGACTTCAGAAACCTTACTTGCAACCGTTTTGTCAGAATAGGAAATGTGTTATACAGTATCTACAAAGTGGATGACTTCAAACTTGGCATTGGTGGAATGACAAAAGTTGAGTTGCTTCAAGTATGGGATATGAAAAAGTATGTCGGAGAATATTATACGGAAATAAACACCGACCAAAAAGTACATCCATCACCTAAACCGGAACCCGACTCAGGTTCAGGTGAAGGTACACCCGGTGGAGACTCCGGTTCAGGCTCTGGTTCAGGCTCTGGTTCAGGCTCTGGTTCAGGCTCTGGTTCAGGCTCTGGTTCTGGCTCTGGTTCAGGTACTGGCTCAGGCTCAGGTGGAGAATCTGGTTCAGATCCAGTAGATTTGACTACTCCGTTCTTTGTTGAAAACATCACTAATGAAAACGAGACATTAAGTATTGTTAAGTATAACTCTTCAACACCTACTTTGTCAATAGAATATTCAACAGACAAAACAAGATGGAACACTTTAGGAAATACTTCAACTACTGCTTTGACTAGACCTCTTGCACCTGGAGAAAAACTTTATTTGAGATGCAATACGAATGCGTGGTCCAATAATATTATTAAAGGTGTAAGCAAAGTAGGTGGAAACATAATGAGTCTTTTGTACGGAGACCAGTTTTCTGATAAAACAAGTTTTCCGAGTGGAAGTATAAGCAACTTTCATGAAATATTTTACATTAATCGTAGACTTGTTACCGCTTCAGAACTTTTGTTGCCAGCTACTACTTTGACAAAATATTGTTATAGGGAAATGTTCAGTGGTTGTACTTCATTGACTTCAGCACCTGCATTGCCTGCTACTACATTAGCAGACTATTGTTATTATAATATGTTTGGTGGTTGTACTGCGTTAATTTCAGCACCTGCATTGCCTGCTACTACATTAACAGACTATTGTTATTCTGGTATGTTTGGTGGTTGTTATTCATTGACTTCAGCACCTGCATTGCCTGCTACTACATTAACAGACTATTGTTATTCTTACATGTTCAGTGGTTGTTATTCATTGACTGTGACACCAGAACTTCCAGCTACTACTTTGACTTCTCATTGTTATTCTGACATGTTCCGGGGTTGTACTTCATTAACAAAGGCACCAGAACTTCCAGCTACTGCTTTGGCAAACTCTTGTTACATGGGTATGTTCGATGGTTGTACTTCTCTAAATGAAGTAACCTGCTATGCAACATCGTACATTAATGTAAGTTATTCTACTGAAGCTTGGCTCAAAGATGTCGCTTCTACTGGTACCTTTACCAAAGCTGCAGGCGTTACTTGGCCTTCAGGCAGGAATGGTATACCTTCAGACTGGACTATTAAAGAAGCATAAGAATATTTTCTAAATAAAATAACATAAAATATCATGGCAACAGAGAATAAAAGAATGGCCCAAAGAATAGATACCTTAACCAACTGGAACACAAATAACCCTGTGATCCAGCCAGGTGAGGTCTGTTTGATACAAGGCTCTACTGACTACAAAGTCAATGTTTCTTCTTCACCAACTACATTTTCAAACTGTCAACTTTTCCAAGGTCTCCCTTCCACCCCTCCTTCTGCAAACAACGGAAGAACAACTCTCTACAAAGCTACAGGTGAAGAGGTTGGACATTGGACTGCAAATCAGAGTGCAAACAACAATGTTAGCTTGCCTAACTTCGTTGGTGATGCTAAGGCAGGTTTCAAGGATGCTGCAAGCTTAATCAAAGTGTTTACTAACACTGACTGGACGGCACAGACTACAGTAAAAACCCTAATACCAAATGCAATACCTACTGACCTTTTGTGTTGCATATTGAGAGAGTTTGCATATTTGCTTAAGAAAGATGGCACACAAACTGCAGATGTATCTGCACAGACTGCAATACTGAGTGCTCTTCAGATGGTTCCAGGCCTTGACAGATAAAATAATACAAAACAAATGACACTTAATCTTCCATTATACAATATCACACCAGATATGGACGATGTCAACCAAGGAATGTTCCTTGTTAGTCTTGTTGAAGAACCTGCTGTGGAAATAGACTTTCTAGCATTTGCTAAAGAGAACATGCTTTTCGCAGTGCAAGACACCGACAAACATATCGTTACTGGTGTATCAATACTTGCAGACACACCTATTTACAGACGTACCAAGAATGGTGAGTTCTACGTTCAGTTCCGTAAAGAGGACATTCCTGCAATCGTCGAAAAGTTCATGCAGAGAGGACTTTCAAACTTCATCAACATTCAACACGATGAGACTACTCTTTCAAACACTGATGCAGTATTAGTAGAGTCTTACTTCATCAACAAAGAAAGAGGCATTGTACCAAATGAGTTTGCAAATGTTACTGATGGCTCTTGGATCACTTCTTACAAGATAATGAATGATGAGATTTGGGAGCAGATCAAGAATGGCGACCTTAAAGGATTTAGTATTGAGATCTCTGCTGAACTTGAACCTGTGAAACTTGAGAAACAGAAAACAGAAGAAGAGCAGATGGATGAAGAGATAATGACAAACTGCTTTGCATTGGATCCTGCAATGGCTGCAGCAATCAATGAAGCCACCAAAGTAATGGACAGTGTAAACATTGAAAAAGAGAACATTGACTTAAACATCTTCAATGAAGCTTCAGTAAAATATGCAATGGAAAACCATTATGTTGTATTGTTGAACTACACAGGCAATGAAGCAACAGGATTTAGACAAGGCGCAGTCTCAGCATTTGGTTACACATCAGCTGGAAATAAGGCAATCCGTTTCCACGAGTTTTCTGGTGCATCAGAGTCAGGAACAATGGATTGGAAAATACTTCTTTGGGATGACATTCAAGAGTTCCACGTGGTTGAATACCTTCCAAAATGGAATGCAGGTCAGATAGGCTACACTGGAGAAATGGGATTAGACGGTCCTGGATTTTTGACAGGTGCAACAGAAGCTCCTATGTGGTAAAAATTTTTAACAAAGAATATTTTGTAATAAAAGGAAAAATACTTCCAAGAAAAATAAAAATTAAATTAAAATATGGCAACAAACTATAGCTTAAATCTTGATGAGTTGAATGCTTACATCAATCAGAACTCAACCGAGCTTATTGCAAAAAGTGTATTTGCTCCTATGAGTACTTCTTTGTTCAAAGTACAGACTGGCGTTAAAGCAGAGACTGCTCTTAACCTTTTGGACACTACTGTTACTTTTGGTGATGGTAAAGTTTGTGGAAACGAACCTCTTTCAACCCAGACATTGACACAGAGAACAATCAAACCTGGTTTCATCCAAGTTAACTTGGCATGGTGTCATAAAGACTTCTACAACACATTTGCTTCTCACTTGACAAATGTTGCTGCAGGTCGTGAAACTCTTCCTTTTGAACAGTACTTCATCGAGGACGTAATCCGCAACATCGGTAAAGAACTTGAAATCGCAATCTGGCAAGGTGACACTGATTCTGCAACTACAAACTTGTCATTCTTCGACGGTCTTTTCAAAATCATAAACGGTGCTACTGGTGTTGTAGATGCTGGTTATGATGCAAATGAATCAATGATAGACCGTGTATGGCGTGTTTACAACAGCATCCCTGAAGAGACTTTGTTCGACACTGTTATCTACATGAACAACGCTAACTTCCGTAAACTTGTTAAAGATTTGGTTGACGCTAACATGTATCACTACGAAAGAAACATCGACGAAAGTTTCGACATTATACTTCCCGGTACAATGACTCACGTTAAAGCTGTTTCTGGTATGCAGGGTGTTGACGAAATCGTTGCAATGAATCCTAACCACACTGTTTATGGTACTGATCTTGAAAACGATGCAGAAACATTCAAATTCTGGTTCAGTGATGACGACGACATGTTCAAAATGAAAGTTGAGTTCGCAGCTGGTGTTCAGATCGCTCTTCCTTCAGAAGTTATCATATCAAAAGCTGGATCTAACAGCGGTAGCGGTAGCGGCAACGGCAACGCAAGCGGTAGCGGCAACGGTCAGTAATCAATGACTAGCAAACAATAAACCAATGGGGATTGGGACCTCAATCCCAATCCCTTTTTAAATAAGAAAAAATAACGAAATAAAATATGGCAAATTGCAGAACACTTAGTTCAATAGATATTGATACCTGCACTGGCAACAAAGGCGGAATCTACACTGAGGTTATCTTTGCATCTCGTAGTGCTTTGAATCCTAAACGTGAAGGAAATCCTGACAATGAGGACACAAAGAAAAATGACGAAACTGGACATGTAACATTCACAACTCCAGCTGAAGCATTCTACGTTAAGTTCAGAAAACAAAGTTCTAACTTGACAAGTGAAGGTACTTTCGACGAAGCAAATGGTGTTTATTTCTTCACCAACAACTTGAACCTCATTATAGCACGTCAAGATGTTGCTAAACGTAATGCTCTTCAGGCATTGGCACTTGCAGGTGATCTTGCTTTCATCGTAAGAGATGGCAACAACCAAGTACAGTTCCTTGGAATGGATGACACTGTTTCAACAACTGCTTTCACTGCAACAACAGGTACTGCTTCTACAGACGGTAACAACTACAATGTTACTTTCTCAGACACTTCAAACGAACTTCCTTACTACGTTAAAGAAGCTGACTGGACAGCTATGGTAAATCTTGCTGAAGGCAATGAATAAATAAAAGGAGGGTAACCAATCCCTCCTTTCTAAAATAATGAATACTAATGATTAGCAAAAAATATCGTTTAGCTTTGGCTAAAATGCTCAAACTTTACAAGGAAATCTCTACTGAAAAAGGAAATCTTGTTGCTGAAGCAGAAGAAATCGTAGTTGGAACAGAAGTCTTTGTTGATGGTGAAGAGGGTATGACTCCAGCTCAGGATGGCGAGTATGTTGACACTGTAAACAACCTTGTTTATGTTGTTGCCGGCGGCACTGTGACAGAAATCAAAGAAAAAGAACAAGAGAACCCTTTAGAAGGTAATCTTGAAGACAACCAAGAAAAAGGCTCTGACAACGGCGAGGAAAACAACGAAGGCTCACAAGATGGAACAGGAGATGACAACGGTTCACAGGATGGTACCGGTGATACCGGTAAAATGGAGGATAATTCTGAAATGGACGCACTTAAAGGAGAGAATGAAGCTCTTAAAGCAAAGATTGCAGAACTCGAAGCAACCGTCTCAGACCTCGAAGACCAAATAGCAGCTTACAAAGCAAAAGAAGAAGAGACTGATCCTTCTGCTGATGATGCTGAAAAGTTTTCCAAACAAGGAACAGGTGACAGAGCACTTGACAAAAAAATGAAAGCTGCTAAAGCAATCGAATCTGTTTACAATAAATAACTACTCCGGCGGAGGTAAAGCGCCAATGAAATGAAAGATAGAAAACTTTTGTTACAGTTCATCTTTGCATGGATACTTGTAGTGATTGGCGTGGTACTAATCTTCTTTGGATTTTTTGCCGAACCAATCGGAGAAATCGATCCAACAGTATTGACTGCATTTGGTGAAATATTAACGTTTGGGGGTGCAATACTCGGAATTGACTACCGGTACAAGTTCAAGACAGAAGAGCTTGACAGAAAACATTCAAACAAAACAACAGGAGAGGAATAAAACCTCTCCTTTTTTGTTAAAATAAGAAATCATTATGATAGGCGAACAGTTGACAGACGAAACCATAAGACCATACTTCAGTACTTGCAAAAGAAAAGTCACTGAAATAATAATACATTGTTCAGCAACAGAAGAAGGAAAAGACTTCACAGTATTTGACATTGATAGATGGCATAAAGCCAGAAAGTTCAAATGTATTGGTTACCATTTTGTTATCTACAATGATGGAAAAATTATCTGTGGAAGAGAACTCAACCAGATAGGAGCTCATACAACTGGACACAACACAGGAACGATAGGAATATGCTACATAGGAGGTCTTGACAAGAACAAACAACCAAAAGATACGAGAACATACCATCAGCTCAATGCAATGTACAATTTAGTGAATGCTCTGTTAGACTATTTTCCTTCAATCAAGAAAGTATCTGCTCATTATGACTATGCTAACAAAGCTTGTCCAAGTTTTAATGTTGAAGAATGGTTAGAAGAGACTGGACTCATCAACAAAATAAAGAAATGATTTAACTATTACAATGGTGCAAATGGTACATCAAACACTAAAAAGCACAGAGCTTGTCTTCTGTGCATAATATTGGCGATAAGTACCGCAGGTTCCATTGTCCTCAAAGGTAGTGAAGGTAAGGAAAGAAGTTCATCTGCTTTCCGTCCAAGGTACCGTTTGTCTTGGACCAAAGGTTGAACAGAAGTGGTTCACTACAGTGATGTACGGAAGTGAAACCTGCAGTTGGAACGTAGCAACAACGAAGTTGGATAAAAACTTCAATAAAACTAAAGTTTGTTTTTATACAACGATTTACGAAAATGTTTATTAAAAATAATGACTTTTTTGTTAAATGATAAATAAAATAAAAATTACAATGAAAGATATTTGGAAATACATTTCACTGTTTCTAACATTGGTCATATTAGGTGGCTCATTAGTAACAATGCACAATCAGACAAAACTTCAAGACAAGATCATTGAGTTGCAAGAGATGACTCCTGACACAATACAAGTAAACCACATTGACACAATTTACTTTGACTCTGTTCAAGTAAAATGGAGAACAAAACATGACACTGCAAAATATGTCGTTAGAGACACTTTCTACCACAATGATACAATAACTATTGTCAAGGAAAAGATAATGTGTCTAGATACCTTCTCTGTGAATGAGAAATATCAAGACAGCATTATTGATGCAACAGTAAACATACAGGGAAGAGGAATTTATGAAAACACGTTCATTGACAGTATTAACTTGCAATACAACATCAACACTGAAGCACTAATCCCTAAAAAGAAATGCTGTTGGCTGAAAAGAATATTCTGCGGTTGTCAATAAAAATCATAGAATATTTTTAAATAAATAAGGAAAAATACCAAATATGGATCAAAATACCGTAATTTCGCTTAATTTTACTGCAGGTGACTATTCTGCACCGCAGCCAATAGAGAAACTGCAGAACGAATCAGACAAGATGATTCCTTTTGGTGACTCAAATCTATTCCCACAAGAACTTTTGGATTTGGTTGAGAAGACTTCTCTTGTCACTGCAATAATAGACAAAATAACAAAATATGTCTATGGTGAAGGTGTCAACGATGAATATGCAAACATGATAGTCGACGATAAAGGCACTACATTTGCAGATCTCATCTATGGCATAATAAATGACTACATAACTTTCGGAGCATTTGCAATCCAAGTACGTAGAAACAAACTACACGACATCAGAAAACTTGACAGACTCAGAGTAGAGAGAATACGTACTAATGAAGACAATGAAAAGTTCTGGTACTGCAAGAAATGGACAAAGTATGCAAAGACCGATTTGGTGTATGATGCATTCACTGGTTCCAAAGAGCAGTCAGACTCTGTTCTTTATTACAAAAATCCTTCAGGAAGACACATTTACGGTTGGGCACCATACTGGAGTTCTTTAGGTGACATTGCTACCTGCTATGCATTGTCAGAATACGGGTTGTCTACTGTCAATAATGCGTTCTGTCCAAGTGGAGTCATTTCTCTTGTTGAAGGAAAACCTACTCCTGAGGAAGCAAAAGAAGTTGAAAAAGATTTGAATAACAAATTTGCTGGTACAAAGAATGCAGCAAAACTTTTGGTTACTTTCTCAGACACTCCTGATGGTGCACCAAAGATTACTTCATTCCAACCTTCAGACTTAAACGCGCACTATCTTTCATTGCAAGACACCGTTAGAGAAAACATTTACGCTGCTTTCAATGTGGATCCTATCTTGATAGGACTTCATACGACAGATGGTGTATTCAGTCAAGAGTCATTCGAGCAAAGTTTCAAACTGTTCAACAAAACGGAAATCCAGCCTTTGCAACAACAAATAATAAAAGCATTCAAGAAACTTGGATACGATCTCGAGTTCAAACCATTCAAGATTGACTGGGACAATGAAAATGCTCAAGAGACAGTAGTAACCAACGAAGGTGAAGAAAATAACATAACAGAATAATGAACTTGCATAATGTGTATTTAATATCAGAGTCAGTCTTAAAGAAACGTTCTCTAATTACAGACCCTACACTTAGTGTGTACATTAAGCCAGCTATTGAATGCGCACAGAAGATTGGTCTTAGAGGCATCATTGGAGACTGCCTTCTTGAAAAACTGCAGTATCTTGTCGTAACTAAGAATGAGGAAGGTACCGGAATACTCATCAATGAAGATGAATATGTACATTACAAAGAATTGTTGAACAACTATGTAACAGATTATCTCTGCTATGCAACAATGAGTGAAGTGGTCATTCCTTACAGAGACAAGATGAGAAATGCTGGAATTGTAAACACAGTTGATAACAACTACCAACAACCTGCGTTTTCGGAAGTACAATATGTAAAACGTTACTGGAATGACAATGCACAGTATTACGGTACTCGTTTGAGAGAATACATAGTAACCAACAAAGAGTGGTATCCTGAGTATGACTGTGATTGTGAATGTGGAAACAACGGTGGAAAACTCGACAAAACTTACCATAGTGGAATTGTTATCTAAAATAACATCTAGATGATGAAACTTACAGACATATTAGAATACATCAAACAGACTTTAGAAAGTGACCAGAGAGTACAATCTTGCATCATAGGAGATGTTTATTCTGAATGGAATCATACAAACAGTTCTAATCAGTACATGTCTACCGTTGTTGACTTTGTGAACAACTCATTCAACGGAGACTATGCTGACTACACCTTCATTGCATACTGTGCAAGTGTCATCAATGAAAACCAGAAAAACATCTATCGTAACATTTCCATTGCAGATAGTATTCTTGCACAAATGCTTCATAAAGTTGACACTGGAGAGAATGATTTGATTTTGGTAGTTCCAAACATAATAACACCTTTTTACCAAAAATTTGAAGACGTGCTTGCTGGATGCTATGTCCAGTTTACTATCAGAATACCTGTCGACATAATTTGTGAATAAAATAAAAGACATTAAATGATACAAATAAACATAACCGATGTACAGCCAACTATTGTCAAGATAAGTAAAGACACCGTAAGAGCAGGTGGTCCTTATGTTCTTGTTTTGACAAACGGACTTTCTCAACAGAGATTTGAAGCTCATGACCTTGTTGATGAAGGCAATGCTGCAGTGTTCATTTTCAACATAGACTTTGGCTCTGATATCAAAAACAGTGGCCAGTGGAACGCAGTTCTCTATGACAGACAAGGAATGACAGTTGTAAATGACATTGCGAATGTGGAGATTGAAAGAACAGAAGATCCTGACGACATCGAAAGCGATGATTTTTACTACGAGGCAGATGAAACTATAAAATTTGTTCCTGGTCCTCAGGGTCCTGTAGGTCCTCAAGGTCCTGTAGGTCCTCAAGGTCCTCAAGGAGAAACCGGTCCTCAAGGAGAACAAGGTCCTGTTGGTCCTCAAGGTTCACAAGGTCCTGTTGGTCCACAAGGAGAAGCAGGTTCACAGGGTCCACAAGGTCCACAAGGTCCTCAAGGTATCCAAGGTAAAACCGGTCCTCAAGGAGAACAAGGAGAACAGGGACCTCAAGGTCCTGCTGGTACAGATGGCATAACACCTCATATTGACACTACAACTGGAAACTGGTTTTTAGGTTCAACTGATACAGGAGTTCAAGCACAAGGACCTCAAGGTGAAACCGGTCCTCAAGGTCCACAAGGTCCTCAAGGTGAAAGTGGTTTAATGGCTCAAGCAGACTGGGCAGAAACAGACAGCAGTGCGGATTCTTACATACAAAACAAACCTGCATTATCAACAGTAGCAACAAGTGGAAACTACAATGACTTGTCAAACAAACCTACTATTCCTACAAAAACAAGTGATTTGACTAACGACAGCAACTTCGCAACAGAGCAGTTTGTACAAGATTATGTTGATGAACATGGTGGACAACCTGGTAGTGGCAGTGGAATAGATCCAGAGGCAGTACACTTTACTCCTCAGACACTTGGTGAAAGTCAAAAAGCTCAAGCAAGAACAAACATCGGTGCAGGTACTTCAAACTTCAGTGGTGATTACGATGACTTGTCAAACAAACCTGTTTTGTTTAGTGGAAACTACAACGATTTGTCAAACAAACCAACGATACCAACAAGAACATCTCAACTTACAAATGACAGCAGATTCATTGATTTAGCTGATGCAAATGATGTGTACAATGGTGGTACAGCTCATTATTTTGCTGTACAACCAAACAGCAACAATGAACTCATTCTTGACTGGCCAGGTATGCGGAAAGCAATAAATGATATTGGTGTGTCCTACGTTTTCACTATGTATTCCAACCAAGTGATAAATATGAACAACTTCAGAATATCATTTGACAATGGAACTACATTTTATACTGTTATTAAGTTTCCGCAAGATACTACGGCAATGGACTGGTATTGGAATGCACAAGTTTCAATGACATTCAGAATAAGTAGTTTGGCAACAGTAGATTCCGATGGTACATTATTGATAATGAATATTGGTGAGGAATCACGTCTCGCTTCTTGGTCAAACATTTACAAATATGCTAACTTTCCAAACTCTAGAACAGGCAGTGTACTCAAACCCATATCAACAACCAACACTGATAATGGAAGAATAAGTCTTGCATGGCATCCAAGTTATGATGGATTAGAAGTCATCTACAAGAGAGAAGAGGACAAAGACTTGTCAACTGGAAATATTGTTGCAAGAATACAGCCTGGAAGAGGAAAGACATTAGATGGTACTTCAATAACAAGAGATGTTGCTTTTGTTGATGATATTCCTACAAAGACTTCAGACTTGACTAATGACTCTGACTTCACAACAAAGACTTATGTTGATACAGAGATAGAGAACATTGAACTAACACCTGGTCCACAAGGACCTCAAGGTCCACAAGGTCCTCAAGGTATCCAAGGTGCAACCGGTCCACAAGGTCCTCAAGGTATCCAAGGAGAAACCGGTCCTCAAGGTCCTGTTGGTCCACAAGGTCCTCAAGGAACTTCTGGTCAAGAATACATTTGGACAGGTACTTATGCACAATATCAAGCACTTGGTACATACGACAACAATACTCTTTATTGCATAACTGACGGCGATCCTTATGCAACACAACAATATGTACAAGACTATGTTGCTCAACACAGTGGCGGAACAGATGCAGAAGCTGTTCATTTTACACAACAGACACTTACAGCTGCTCAACAAGCTCAAGCAAGAACAAACATTGGTGCAGGTACTTCAAGTTTCAGTGGAAGTTACAATGACTTGTCTAACAAACCAACAATACCAACAAAGACAAGTGATTTGACTAATGACTCTGACTTCACAACAAAAACTTATGTTGACAATGAGTTTTCATCGAGAAAGAAAGACTTGGACCTAAGTACAATGTCACAAACACAGATGGCAGACTTTTATGCTAACTACTCTACATACCAATCAATGTATGATTTGAACTGGCAAGGATTGCCTATTCTAAGTATCAACACTTGGACGCATCCTCAGGCAGGACAAGTTTTGGTATTGCAGGCAGGTATCTACGGCCAATCTGCACTTATGACGGGAGGCGATGATGTTGTATCATTCATAGTTAAGTTGGTGTTAGCAAACGGATTGGTACAGGATTTTTCTGCATCAATGACATTCAAAACTGTTTGCCACACTGGAAGTTACAATGACTTGACAAATAAACCAACAATACCTTCCAATACTGAGACTTGGACATTCACTTTAGCAGACAGCACTACCGTTACAAAAACAGTTTACGTACAATAAATAAACAAAAAGAATATGAACTTCGCAGACGTAAAAGAATGGAGAATACCTGAAGGAGATGTCATAAGAGTAACAGACAGTCAGAATAGAGTGATTTGGCAGAAAGAGGGTGGTCCAGACTACACAGAACCATTTTATGTTGAAAACATTACCAATAACGTGGAAACACTTAAATTTTATCAAACAGACAATACTGCACCGAATGTTACCATACAATATTCAACAGATAAAACAAGTTGGCTCACTTTAGGTAATACATATCCTTATACTAAAAATAATCCTTTGACTAAAACACTATCATCAGGAGAAAAAATTTATTTGAGAAGTAGTATAAATAGTTGGGCTGATTCTCACTACGGCAACAAAATAATAGGTATGAGCAAAGTTGGTGGAAACATAATGAGTCTTATTTATGGAAGAAACTTTACCGGACAAGAGATAACATTTCCTTCTTCTTCAACATACAATTTAAGTTATTTGTTTGGAGATGAGAATTCTAAACTTATAGATTCAAGTAAACTTTTGTTGCCTGCTATTACATTAAAAAGAGGTTGTTATGAGGCTATGTTCTCTAGTTGTTCTCTATTAACAACAACACCTGCATTGCCTGCTACTACATTGGCACAGAGTTGTTATGCTGACATGTTCTTTGGTTGTGATTCATTGACAACAACACCTGCTCTTCCTGCTACTACATTGGCACGGAGTTGTTATAATGGTATGTTCGCTAGTTGTGATTCGTTGACTACTGCACCTATACTCCCTGCTACTACATTGGCAGACTATTGTTATCAATACATGTTCAGAGGTTGTACTTCACTTACATCAGCCCCCTCACTCCCTGCTACAGCTTTGACAGACTATTGTTATAACAACATGTTTAGGGAATGCACCTTACTCAATGAAGTAACTTGTTATGCAACTTCTGGAATAAATGAGAATAGTTCTACCACCAACTGGCTTTCAGGCGTCGCTTCTACAGGTACCTTTACAAAAGCAGCAGGTTCTACTTGGCCTACAGGAACATCTGGTATTCCTTCAGGTTGGACAGTTGTCAATGTCTAAAATAATATTTTGTCATGCCTCTTATTCAAGATTACAATAAACTTTTTGAACATACAGATGACATCAAGAAAGTCATTTTGAATGGAAACATTGTGTGGCCAGCAGCAAAACCAGCATCTGGTCCAGACTACACTGAACCATTCTATTCTGAGAATACAACAAATCAAACAGAAAGTGTTACATTTAAAAGATACGCAACATTTACATCTAACAACGTAGATGTTTACTATAGTCTCGACAAAGGAAACTCTTGGAACTTCTGTGGCAATACAAGTGAAGACTTTACTTACAGAAACCCTGCACATACAAAAGTGTGGTTCAAAGCAAATATTGATACTTGGGATGGTATAAGAATATTAGATTGCAAAAAAGTTGGAGGAAACATTATGAGTCTTTTTTATGGTGAAGACTTTGCAGACAAAACAGTTTTTCCAACTTCGTCTTGGGGTTATTACTGTTATGAAATGTTTTTTAACAATACTAATCTTGTTGATGCATCTTCATTGTTGTTGCCTGTTGACAGATTAGGTATTCCGTCAGACCGTGGAGGTGAATATGCTAACATGTTTTATGCTTGTACTTCATTAACAAAAGCACCTGCCTTACCTGCTACTACATTGGGACATAGTTGTTATAATAGTATGTTCTACAACTGTCATTTATTGAATAGTTTAACTTGTTTAGCTACATCTGGAATAGTCGGTCGCAATGTTGGTGGATTGCTTGACGGTGTTGCTTCTACAGGAACATTCTACTGTGCTCAAGGAATGACATCAACTTGGCAAGCATTGACAGTAATACCTGAAGGCTGGACTATTGTTGAAGTCTAAATAAATAAAACAAAAACAAATGAAATATCAAAAAGACATTCACGGAACACAAGGTCGGCCTTCAAAACTTGACTTAAACTTCTACAAAAGACAAGGCACTACACAAGCACCTAACGGTTTTGACCTTAAAAGAACAAAGAATATTTTAAATAAAAATAAAGAACAATAAAAAATGAGCAACTCTTTAACGATAAATGTACCAAATCCGGTAAAGCAGAACACTCCTTTGAGAAATGTACCTTCGGGTTCAACTGCTGAACCTGACTACAGTGTAAAATATGTACCACAGACACTCACTGAACAACAGAAAGCTCAGGCAAGAGCAAACATCGGTGCTGCAGCAGCTGGTGAAGGTGGTGGAGCTACGATCAATGAGTTCGTTTACACTAGAACCGGTGAACCTGGAGAATACACAGGAGTAATCTCTTGTGAAGGATATGAACCAAAAGAAGGTGACTTGATGACGATCTCATTCGCAGGTCCATTCTACACAGAATACAATCCTGTCACATTGAACAACGGAACGACTAATCCAACAGTCACTTTGTTGAATGCAGAAGTAAACGCAACAGACTATGATGAGATAAATCCTGAAGTCAACACCAAATGGACAGTAAGACTTACAAAAGTCAACGATGCTTGGGTAGCAGTCAACATCAGTACTCAAGTACAAGCAGACTGGAACACTTCTGACGCCACAATGCCTTCTTACATCAAGAACAAACCTGAAATAAGTAATGAACCAGTTGATGATAGAATGCTTCCATTTTATGTTGAAAATACGAGTTCAAGTGATGTAACATGTATAATAACAGGTACGTATGGTCCTATTCAAGGTAGTATAGATAACAAAACTTGGACAGATTTAATGGACAGTACTCAAACAGATGTAGAGTTTGTTGTTCCAGCTAATGGAAGATATTATCTTAAAGCTAAAATAAGTCACGGTACACCTGGTGGTGGTGGAATAGAACTTGGTTATCAAATAACAAATCTTCCGGACACAATAGGTGGAAATCTTCTGAGTTTAACTTATACTAACTTCAGTGAAATTGACAATGTCGAAGTAGAAGGTGCTAAATTTCAAAGTTGTTTTGCTGGCAATACTAATTTAAAATCCGCTAGCAAGTTGAAGTTTCCTAGAGGTGTAATAGAAACTCCTGAATTTGCAATGCAAATGTTCAATGGCTGCACTTCATTGACTGAAGCACCAGAACTTCCTGCATACAGTGTTGGACAGCAATGTTATCAAGAAATGTTCCAAAATTGCACTTCATTATTCAAAGCACCAGAACTTCCTGCTACAACTTTGACAAGCTATTGTTATTTTAAGATGTTCAATGGCTGTACCTCATTAATCACTGCACCAGCACTTCCTGCTACTACACTTGCTTTTGGTTGTTATCAATACATGTTCAATGGCTGCACTTCATTAACTCAGGCACCCAGCCTTCCTGCTACCGTGTTGGCAGATTATTGTTATCATACTATGTTCGGAACATGTAGTTCATTGACGATTGCTCCTGCTCTTCCTGCTACTAGATTGGCTAATTATTGTTATTCTGCTATGTTTTACAACTGTACATCTCTTGTTGTTGGACCAGCTATAGCTCAAGGTCAAACAATAAGTTACGGCAACAGCTTTGAACAGTTCTTTGATGGCTGCAGGTCATTGCGTTCTGTATCAGACTTGAAAATAACTAATCTTACAGGAACTGAAATGTATTATTTCTTCCATTACTGCTCTTCTTTGCATGAAATTTACTGTTACGCAACAAACATTGACAATCCAAACTTCGGTATGTGTTTCAACGATATTTCTCCAGTAGGTACTTTCTATTGTGCAAGTGGAATGAAATCTACTTGGGAGTCATTGAATGTAATACCTTCAGGATGGACCATTGTTGAAATGTAATACAATTTTACTATTGCATTTGAACCTTATTCAATAACTCTTCTGCTACAGCTGAAATCAAAGCAGCAATTTTAGCTTTGGTTACACAATATGACTTCTTGGTTGAAACAGAAGGAACAATCAGAATGATAACACTTCCTACTACGTAAAATATTAGCAAACATAAAATAAGCCGGACCTCAAACGATCCGGCTTTCATTGTTTCTCTAGAGATGTTAGCTTTGTCCTCTAGCACACTTTCTACCAAAATACAATAAAACTATTGTCAAAGATATTAAAGTGCATTAGATGTCATTTCCACCCATTTGTTGGAAGTTGTGCCTTAGTAACTGGTTTTCCACCGTTGATGTTGTAAAGAGCAGCAAACTCTTCCTTGAATGTCTTGACACATTTGAAATTTAGTTCTTTTTTGAGTATCTTCTTGTGGAACAGTCCATTTGGTGCCGTTATGTAGTCAATGATGCATTCCCTTATGTTGTTCTTGTCCATCTTCTCACATTCAAGTCTCTTTATGGTCCTTCTCATTGCAATGGCAGTGTTGCTTTCAGGGTTGTCATCAAGCCACTGGATGGTCTCTTCTCTTGCAATGGAGTACAGTTCTATTCTAACTTCGGTATCTTCATTTGCATTGAGGTGGCCGTTGGTGAACATTTCCTCCTCAACATCTTTCATATCAAGAATAAGTTCCCTTGTGTCTTCATCATTTACAAGGCCTCTGTTCATCTCCTCTTTTGTACGGAATATTGATTGTTTGTGCAGCAAGAACGAGAAAAAATACCCTATGAGTTTGTCTGATATGTCTTCTCTGAGCATATCTGGCCTGAGGTGAGTGTAAATCCAAATGTAGTATGTCTGCTGTATTTCGGAGATCAGGTCATTGTCTGCTTTTAGTCCAAGTCTGCTGAATATCTGGTTTCTGTTTTTCTTGTAGTTCTTTCTTATGTATTTGGTCATTGCTTTGTCGATGAGTGCTTTGTCTTGTGGAGACATCTCCTTCATCCTCTGGTCTGCTTGCTCTATAGGTGACATTAGTATGCATTGTTTCAATATTTATTCAAACAAAAAAGGAGGCCTGTTTCTCAACGGTCTCCCAAAAAATAATCATTCTATGAAAAATTAAAATTAAAAAAAGTAAAACAAATTTAATTCAATAATAAAATATTCTTTGTTTATTTTTGCTAATAATTCCATATTACGTCTGCACACGGAACTAAATGCCAATCAACGTCCCATTTGAGATTTGGTTTCCAGTTTATGTATACTTCATAATGATTGTCATTAAACTTGAACTTGTTAAAAAATATTTTTTGCTTGTATTTCTCATAACCTTCTTCGTCTGGCCAAACAATTTCTCCATTAGCTTGTTCAAACTTTATAAAGAATTCTCTTGCAGTCATGTCGATTTCTTCTTGTTTGTCTATCGGGTATTTTACAATAACTGTACATTCTTTGTAGTCTCTGTTATAGTCAGTACTAAAACCAACTGCTTGTTCAACTGGACTAGGATTAGTGTTTGAACTTTCACTAAAGCATCCTTTCCATTTTCTTATTGCATATTCAATACAGACAAATCCTGTATTTTCAGTTAAATCAGAAAGATCGTTACGATATCTTTTTTCTATAATTTGTTTGTCGTACATAATGTAAACTTATTTTATTATTTATTCAAACAAAAAAGGAGGCCTGTTTCTCAACGGTCTCCAAAAATATGATGCAATTTAGTTAATTTCTTAATAAAGGGTACCTTACGAAGCCGAGAATGAAGGTACCCAGCGAAAATGAATAGAATAAGAGTTTCAAATTTGTAATTTTGATATTTATTTTATCAGGAAAAATTCTAATGTTTAATTTTTTTTCATTTTTTTTTTCATTGTTTTGTCTTGCTGTAGCTGTCCTGTCTTGCCAGAGCTCATTATTTAGAGTTTCAATCATCTCCTCTCTTTCTTCTGGTGGGGTCTGTTCTAATATTTGTTCAATCTCTTTTTCTGTCATTGTTATACTTATTTTATGTTTTAAAAAATATTTTTTGTCTTTCCACTTGGTCTGCTCAATGTCTCGTAAGTAATACTGCTTCTTGGGTTATCTTTGAGGGCAGTCTGTTGTGCTTCATAATAAAGTTTGACAGACAAGTCAGAATATTCTATGTATTGGTTGAAAAGATCATCATCCAATATTATCTGTTTAATCATTTTAGAAAATGTCATAGGTTCTAACCTTCTTGCTGCTTTGACTCTTAACAAACTTTCACTTGCAACATAAAATATTTTGTCTTTCAGTCTGTCTGCTACAGTCTGTCTCTGCATAGATGAATATTCTCCATACTGGATTTTTCTCACAAGTGAATGACAAGACTCAATCTCACCTCTCATTGAACTGTTCTTCAAAATCTCATACAAGCAAGAATATGTGTTTACATGAAGTTTTTTACTCTTAGGCATTCTTATTTTGTTCAACAATTCATTAGCATACGCGTTCAATTTGTTATTGAATTCTTTGTATTTAGTAGCATCATACTGATTTTTTCCGTTTACCATTTTTTAGATTTTTTATTATTTTCAAATAAGTGAACTCGTCTGGATAGAGAATGGGCATCACAAATTTCCAGTCGTCACCATAAATTGATTTCATTTCTTTGCAAGCAGCAAGAACTTGTTTCCGTCTTTGTTTGTGAAATTCAATTCCGTCCATATTATTTATTTTTAACAAACAAAAAGGCACCGATACCATCTGAGGCCTCTTCTCCTCATCAAGCATCAAGTGCCATTAAATTTCTACATCCGAGGTTCTAATGAAGAGGACGAACCTGTTGTTTGATTATTTTATTTATTTATTCAGATTGGTTTAAAATTTTTGGATTTTTGACAGAATATTTTAAAATTGAAACAATATTATAATATGGCAGACACTTATCAGAACATAGACATAACTTCACTTTTCGATGTTTCCAAACAGATAGCAGATTTGATTAGACAGAATTATCTTAAAGAAGGAATGATGCCGCAAGGCAAACTTGCCAACTTTACTTGGACTGTATTGTATGAAAACAATATGTACCAACTGCAGTTGTCTCTTCCAAAAGAATGGTATTGGGTTGAGTTTGGAAGAAATCCTTCAGCAAAAATGCCGCCAGTATCAGCTATTGAGCAATGGATTGTTGCAAGACAACTTGTACCAAAAGCAAGAAATGGAAAAGTTCCTTCAATAAAATCAACTGCTTTTGCTATTGCAAAGAAAATACAAAAGGAAGGTTTTTATTCACCAAACCACCAAGGAAAACATGTCATTGAAAAATCATTGAACGAAGCAGATCCTTTGGTCGAGAAACTTTGCAGTATCATCACGGAAAAAATGAATGCTCAAGTACATAAAGAAATCGTCAGTGTTTTTGAAGATTTAAAGACATTCTCTAAATAAAAAATTTGTCTTCTAACACACTTTATTCTCATTGACAATAAAACTAATGTCAAAAAGAAAAGAGGCCGCCAGAGAGCCTCTTTTTGTTGTCTACAAGACTTTGTTGTTTATTCAACAGTGAACATGTTTCCCGTCTCTTTGTCCCATACACATTTCTCACCGAGATGTTTCATTCTGAAGGCAACCCAGTCTAGTTTTTTCGTGTCAGCATCAACATTGTTTTTGTTGCCTTCAAAAATAATGTCCCAATATTCTTTTTCAAGAGTTTCTTTGCTATCAATGTTAGCAACAAGGTAACGCTCGTCGGTCAAATCAATCTTATTCATAAGTAATCTTTATTTTATTTCTTGTCTAAGTCTATAAATAGGTCAGCAATACCATGCAATGTCTCTATGAACTCATTATCCTGTTCTAATGTCCAGTCTTCATGATTAACAAAATCAGGATAAATAAAGTCATTTCCTATTTTTTCTATCTTTAGTGGATTCTTTCTCCACTTGCGGATGGTGACATTGCTTGTCTTGTCTTCAATGAGTGCTTCTATTCTCCATCTTCCGTGAATGTCAAATCCTTTGTCGAGAAGAATGTAGTGAAATCTTTTCTCTTTTAAGTCTTTTGTTATTTCATTTATAACACCTGTAGGAGTTACTAAAACTATTGTTTTTGTAATCATCTGTTTGTTTTATTTTATTTATTTATTATCATAAAGTTCGTGAACCTTCTTTTCACTGTCAGTGCTGTTGAAGAATTCGTTGAGCATTGACCTAAGTTGATTGAATCCGTTGAGCATTGACATGAACATTTCATTGTCTTGATTCTGTTCAATGATCTTTTCCATATTGTATTTCTTAATGGACCTCAACAATACTATTGCAGCCATAAAGCAACCGTTAATTCCATCAGAATGATAATCAGCTTTGATATGTTTTTTACCATAGTTTAACGTAATTCCATGATACATAGAGTGTATGTGGTTGCCACCTTCACCAAACAGTCCAAAGTAATTGTCTTGCTTACCGTAATCAATACCAAGATATCTTTCAATAATTGTTGTCCAATCAAGAAGATTGCACCATATTTCAGTACGGAGGTCATAAAGTTGAGTGCTCAAATGTACATGCATCGTGTTTACATAAGCTGTAGCGTAGTTGAAATCTTTGTTGTCTGTTCCGAAATCTTTGTGAAGTTTTTCAACAAGATCCTTAAAGAATAATGGACCCATAGAAGTTATTCCAATAGCCATTGACAGGAGAACTCTTGCAGCACCTTCAAGGTCACCTTTGGCAAACTTGTTAGTGTATTCCCTCACAACTTCGCGCTCCTGATAATACTCATCGTTGAACAATTCGTTCATTTCATTGAGTGTCATTTCGCCGCTAGCGTAATCCGTTAAAATTTCAATGTTTTCCATGTTGTTTAATTTTTTTTGTTTAACCTTTTTGTTTTTTTCTTACAGTACAAAAATACAACTTTTTTCTAAACTGGCAAAATTTTTTTTGTTAAAAATATTAAAAATAATTAAACAATACACTTAATGTACTTAAAATAAACAAATAACAAATTAAAATAAATTTATAAAAATGAACAGAAATGACCTCAAAAAGTTGGCAAAGATGAAAAATCTTGACATAAATTTTGGAAAAATGACAAGTATGAATAAAGAAAGATGGAAAAAATATTCTAACATATTAGTTTCCAATTATGGTAATGTAAAAGACGCTTCAACATTAGAGAAATTAGAACCTATTATAAGATATTCAAAATACAATAGTCCAAGAAGTTATGTTAAAACAGACAATGGTACAAAATATTTGACTTGGATTGTTTATGATCTTTTTAATAATATTGATAGGAAAGGATTAGAAGTACATCATATTGATGAAGACAGTTTGAATAACAGAGCAGACAACCTTATTGCAGTTACAAAGTCGGTTCATCACAAATTACATACAAAACCAAGAACACATCACAATGAAATAAATGTAACTTCTGAAGATACTAAAAAACAAAAACGACATAAAAAGAACATTACAAATAAAGATACAATAAAACAAAATAAAAAAGAACGAAACGAAAATATTGTTGAAATAACTAAACAGTGTTTTCAGAAATATGGAAAGGTAAACAAAAAAACATTAACACTGTTTGGTGTTGAAGACAATACTTCTCCTTATGTTTATTATTATAAACATCATCTATTATAATAATATTGTATTCAATAATTATAATAATAAACAAAAACGAATGAATAAATAAATAAAACAAATAAATTATTCTGTCGTCCACCTATGAGAATAATTGAAAAGAAGAAATTTACTGGCACTTGATGCTTGATGAGGAGTGGACGCCTCTGATAGCATCGGTGCCTTTTTGATTGAAATGAACACCGAAAAATACATAGAACTAATCAAAAGCTCCCCACTCTACCGTCAAGTCGTCTGTGGAGACTTTGACATGTCTACTGTAAAATACACAAGCGGTGACAACAAAGATGAAATAATAGAACATGAAAACGCTTTAGGCAGTATCTATTCTCGTAAGCAGTCAATAAAGACTTATGCAAAATGGGATGACATCTCCAACAAAGTACTTCCCTACAACAAATACGAAGACAAACAATGGAGACACTACCTTTATGTTAACTCATTCGTCATATCATATCTGAACAGAAACACCGAATATGATGAGAACATCTGGCTCTACATAAGGAAAGAGATACAAGACAAGTTCAGATACTGCTTGAGCAAAACGACAGATCCAAACATCTTAAGTGTAGACCTTGCTGCTGCTTGTGAAGAGATATTCCACAACCAAATCGATGAAGACGGTCTCAGTGGAACCATCGCTAAACACGTCAAGAAACTAAATGTCTCATTGAAGAGCAACAGGTCATTCAAACTTGCATTCGACGGAAAATGGTATGATGACGACAGACTTATCGGTATCAACAATGGACTTTACAGACACCGCAAACTAGAGTCATTGACTTTGAAAAGGTGGTTCAAGGAGATATTCCCGCAGTGCAAGACAAGAGATGAAGTAATACAGAAGATGAGTGAGAAGATAGGAAGCAACTTCAGCCTGTCAAGCTACAAGACCTACAAAGCAGAGATGTTTCCTGGAGACAACAAAGAACATAAAGAACGTGTTGTTGAAAAACCTTACAATAAAACAAACAAACAAATGGAAAAAGAAAAGAACAAAATAGAAGAAGCAGCAAACAAAATCTACAAACTTAAACAGACCTATGGAGACAAATGGAAAAAGTATGTGGACTCCGGCTTATTGAAGTTTTACTACAGGAAATACAAGGAGATAGATGACTTGATTGACAAAGTTATTGATTTTGAATAAGGTATCTTTGACATTTTTTAGGGGTTTTTGACTTATTATAATAATATCTAATATCAATACCTTTAAAAAATGTCAAAGTTATTTAATTAAACTTCAATACATTACAACACATACCATCCATCAAACTGTTTTCAATAGGTGGAAAACCGCTGGACAAGCCAGCTGTCAGGGAAGAGCCTTAAAGGCTCTTCTTTCCACTTATCCAGAACTTGTTATTGAATATTCTATTGTTTGATAGTAGACAGCTACGCTGTCTTTACAATGAAACCTTAACCACATTGGCACAGTCAAACAATAGAATATTTTTTAATAAATAAATAAAACAAAATACCAATGGCAGACAAAGAAACATGCTCCTGGACAGACAAAGACAAAAAGGAGATTAGACAACATATCTTACAATGCATAATAGATGGAATGCATCTGTCCAAACGTTCAATATGGACTGAAGTACATTCAAAATGGCCAACGGATCCTGACTGCACCTTCGACACCATACGAACATTCAACAACATCTATTATTCCGTACAGAAAGAGATCAGAGAAAACACCGACGTCGAGAAAAGTCTCATTGTACAAAAGGCAATAGAAAACTACGAAGACTTAATGCAGAAGGCGATAGACTCTAAAAACTGGCCACTTGCAAAATCAATCCAAGACTCATTAGTAAAACTTGTTGGTGTTGACAAAGTACAGCAGATGCTCAAAGAGGACAAAGATGGCAACCTTGAGTTCCACCTTGACTTTGGTCTTTAATAAATAAAACAAAACATGACAAACAACCAAATAGTAGAAGAACTCATCTCCACTGGATTTGTCAAGAACTACATCAGGAAACGAGCCATCGGCTGGCCACAAGAAGACATTGAACAAGACATCTACCTGATACTGCTTGACTATCCACTGCTTGACGAGATCTACTCCATTGGCGGTATCAACAAAGTCAGAGCACTCACTGCAGGAATCATCCAAAGACATCTCTCAGAAAAGGGTCGAGGCTTTCGTCTTTACAAAAGAGAAATAAAATACACTGATGAAGAAATCCCAGAAATCGGATACGAACAGAAACAAAACATCTATTGACGACATCATCGTAGACTACAGAGACCTCATCAAGGAGTACTCTCTGCCAACCGATGATGAACTTGTTAGAAAACTCCAAAGACTAAACACAACAGAAAGAGACTTGATGATACTGTACATTGCATCCGATTGCCGCTATGGAATATTCGCAAGAATACTTGGTACCAACATCAAATATGGAAAAAATCTAATTGAAAACATTAGAACAAAAATAATAAATATGGAATGATGAATACACTAGACATTTGGCTTTGCATCGGCGTAATCGTAAGTAACTTAGCTTCGATTATTGTTGATATTAAATGTAAAAACAACAAAGAAGAATGATGCTTTATCTAAATCTATTCTTAATTGAACTGATTTTCGTGATAGGACTGGATGTACTCCACTTCTGGGACGAGATCTCCAAAATCATATCAAGAATAATCACGAAAGGAAAGGTGTCAAAACCATTCGACTTGAAACCGTTTAGCTGCTCAACATGCCTCAGTTTCTGGACAAACCTTGTCTACTTGATCTGCACAGGAAACTTCTCAATAGTGAATGTAGCAATCATCATTGTGATGGCAATGCTTGCACCTGAGCTTGGAGGACTCATCTTCATGTTCAAGTCTTGGGTAGATACCTTAATCAATAAAATAACAATCAAATGAAATACCTTTTAGAAAAACTAGACAAAGAAGACAAGAAAACACTCGAGAAGAACATGAACCATTTGAAGACATCTGCTCTGTCAGACTACTGTCTCCCTGTTCTTCAATCAGAAAAAATAAAACTCTGGTCAATTTATCAGAAATACATAAGTGTAAACACTCCTTCGATAAGCTGTCCTAAATGCACTATCAAAGTATGCTCTGCACTTTACAAACTGTATGATGATATGACTAACAAGAAATGAGCGTAATAAACATAAAAGGAATTGATCTCTTTGAACATCAGAAAGCAGTTGTCCGCAAATTCGACACAATGCAGCCTGGTGGTACTCTCGTTGTGAAGTCTTCTCGACAAAAAGGCAAAACGATACTTCTGGAGAATCTGCTCCTTAGACAGTCAATAAACTTTCCAAACACCACTTCAATCTGTGTTGAACCATCTTGGGCACAGAGTCGTCGTGTTTTCAGAGCAATCGTAAAGGCTTGCAAGAAACTTCCAATCATAGAGTCAGCAAACGGTGGTGACATGATAATCACCTTCAAGAACGGCTCAGAAATCTCATTCCTTAGTGGTGCGCAGCAGGTTGACTCTGTCCGTGGTGCTACGGTATCTAAAAATGGAATACTTGCTCTTGATGAAGCTGCATTCTTGAAAGACGATTATGTTTACAAGGTACTTCCGTTCAGAAACGCAAACAGAGCAAAGGTAGTTGCCTTCTCAACACCTCTCTTCAAGCAAGGGTACTTCTGGGAAGAATACAAAGGTGCTCTTGAAGGACTTATTGGAAACGAACTCATTGACTTCAACGATTATGACACCTCAATGCTCTACCCGCCGGAACAACAGGAACATGACAAGGCAACAATGCCTGCTCTCATCTACTTGACTGAAGTTCTTGGTGAATTTGCAGATGCCTTCGGTACGGTGTTCGGTGACATAAACAGTCTCATTGCAGTACCTGACAACAATGAAGTTGACAGTCTCGGAATAGACTGGGGAACAGGACAGAACGCTGACTTCACCGCCATCGTAGGATTCAACAAACTGCATCAGATGACCTTCTGTGACGGATGGAATGACGTCTCACCAACAGAGCAGATAAACCAGATAATGAAGATAATCGAGAGAACTCATCCAAAGAAGATAACAGTGGAAACGAACTCAATAGGCGAAGTGTACTTTGACAATCTCAAAAAGGCAATACAGAAATCACATCTAAATGCATCTCTTAAGGGGTTTGAAACAACCAACAGCTCAAAGAGAAAAATCATCGAGAACCTTGCCGTAGCTTGCCAGAATGGTACAGTCACGATACTGGATCATCCAATCTTGAAATTGCATCTTGCTGCTTATGAAGTTGAACCAACAAGAACAGGAAAGATAACATACAACGGTGCGCAAGGAACTCATGATGACTTCTGCATAGCATCTGCAATCGCATTCAATGAACTCACAAAGAACACTTCTTACGTATTCGGAAGTGCAAGATAAAATAAATAAAACAAAAAAGAATATGTTAGTAGGAATTGACTATTCTCTAAACTCACCTGCAATCTGTATTGAAACATTGAAGGAAGGAAAACCGTTCTACAACTTCATCACCGTACAGAAAAAGGACAACAAATGCAACAGAAAACTCAATATGCTGAATGACGTACAAGTTATTGTACTTGAGAAAGAGAATGCTTCTGAGTTTGACTTCATAAACAAACAGACAGATACAATCATCCAGTGTATTGAGCAGATAATGAACCTGCACAAAGAGAAAGAACTCATTATTGGAATCGAAGATTACATCTATTACAGTCAACAAAGCTCACTGATAGACATTGTGCAAGCAACTACAGTATTGAAGTACAAAATCATCAAGAAATGGGGAGAAGGCACTCTGAACAAATACTCGCCAACACATGTCAAGAAAACATTTGCAGAAAACGGAAAGGCTTCTAAAGATGATATGCTCTTTGCATACAACAGAATGAAACTTACAAACCCTTTCGCGGAATGGTGCCACAAACTCTCAAAGAGTCACAAACCTGAAGAAGACTGCATTGATGCCTTCGCAGTATTGACAACATTAAAATCAGAAATGAACAAATGAACTGGAAACAAATAACACTCCACCAATGGAAACAGCTTGAAGAAATCTCGAACAAGGAATATGAAGATGACATTCTGAAGACAGCATACATCATCTCTGTTGTGTTTGGAATAGATGATCCGATGGAATTGACACCTTCAAAATTCAATGCATTTGTAAGTGATCTCAGCTTCTTGACAGAATCCATACCTGAAACCAAACTTTGCAACACTTACACAATCAACGGGACAAAGTACAACTTCGATGGAAACTGCTTCTCAATGACTATGAGCCAACTGATGGACTGGAGGTCATTCTCTACCGCAGAGCATATCGACTACGGAAACTGCCTTAGTGTATTCTTGGTACCTGAAGGACACAAGTACAATGATGGGTACGATATGGAGAAGACTCTTGAAGACATTGACTTGTTGCCGATAACAGATGTTATGAAGATCTTTTCTTTTTGGCAGGCCGGGTTCGTGCTCTTTACAGAAACTTTGACACGTTATTTGAACAAACAGATGAAGAGTATGAATCTAAGCCCGGCACAAAAGGAAACAGTGAAGGAGAATCTACAGAAGTTGCAAGAGATCGTTGGGACATCTTACCCTATGCAATAACATATTGCAAGGTAGCGAATACACCACTTGAGAAGACTCTTGAAACGGATGCTGTGCTGGTTCTGAATGTGGTGTCATACGAACTTGACAGGATAGAGAAACAGAACAAACAACTTAAGAAGGGTACTGTCTCATAAGAGTACCCTTTAATATTTTAAATAAAACAACAAAATACTAATGGCAGTATCAAACAGTACAGAAGAAGTTAAGACAGTATTAACCATAGATACCACTAAATCTGCTTCCTCAATGAAGGAGTTAAGACAACAGATTAAGGAACTCAAGGATGAACTTGTTGGTTTGGATGAAGACTCTCAGGAATATGCAGACACCCTTGTAGTCTTGGGTGAGAAAATGCATCAAATGAGGGAGGTGAATGAGGCAGTAGGAAGAACCAACACAGAATGGACAACCACACTTGGACATGTTACTAATGTTTTGGGTGGCGGTGTAGCAGCAGTGCAAGGAATGACTGCAGGACTATCATTGCTTGGTGTTGAGATGGGTGATGACAACAAACTCACTCAGAATCTTGTCAAGTCAATGTCATTATTGCAGTCTATTGCTTCGATGAAACCAGCAATAGACTCATTCAGGACTCTTACTACTGTAATGAAGTCTAACATTGCTGCTGCAGGTGGCCTTGGTAAAGCACTCAAGGAACTTGCAATCTCAAATCCGTTCACAGCAATATTGGCAGGAGTTGTCGCTGTCGGTGCTGCAGTCGCAAAGGTGACTTCTCTAATCAATGAACAAAGAGATGCACAAGCAAAACTCAATATGGAATACGAAAACAGCGCGATGCAAGATGCGTATGATGAGCTAGCAGTCAAGTTGAACAACCAGACAGAGTTGATGAAGATAAATGGTGCAACCGATTATGAAGTGTTCTTGCAGAGAAAAGCAAATGCAAAACAACTTCGTGATGAGGCTGAGAAGAATGTGTTCCATTATCAAAAAATGTCAATGGAAAGAAACAAACATGACAGAAAAGCAGCAGAAGAGAATCTCAAGATATGGACAGACACCTACAACGAAAGACAGAAAGCATACACCGATTTGATAAACTCTGCTCCTGTTGAACAAGCTCGTGCAGACAAAGCAGAAAAGGAAGCAGAAGAGAAAAGGAAAAAGGAAAGACAGCAAGCATACAAAGATAGACAATCAAAGGCTAAAGAGGCACAACAGAAACTTTACAAACAACAAGATGATGCTTACAAGCACGAACTCTCTTTGCAGAAACAAGCATACGAACAGCAGAAACAGCAAATAGAGAACAGATACAAACAAGACATCATCCTTGCTAATGGAAATGCTGACGACATTGCTAAAGCAGAGAAGAGAAAAGCAGATGCAATGTGGAAGATAAACTCAGAAAACTACACAAAACTCATCAAACTTGCAGAAGACTACAAGAAGACAGTTTCCGAAAGAGACAATAAAGATGGCTCTCAGACTGCAAACCTTGATGCACTCAATGAAACCATCATCAGTCTTTCAAACAGTTTAGACCAAGCTGCTAATGATTGGCAGTCATTCAACCACGAACAGTCCATTGCAACTGCTGAGGCAGACAGGTTGAAAGAATCACTCAAAGGAGAAACTGAATACATCAACAAACAGACAGAACTAACCAAACAGCATAATGAAAGATACCTTGCTCTCATCAAATCAAGATACACCTTGCAAGCAGACCTTCAAGCAGAAGCTATCCGTTTTGAGAGAGAACAACTCCTTAATGACAACACAAACATAGACAGTCAACTGCAGGCTCTTGAAGCAGAACATGCTGCTAAGTTGATATCAGAAGAAGAGTACTTGAACCGAAAAGCTCAACTCGAACAACAAGCAGCAGATAACTCTGCAAGATTGAGAGAACTTGATGTCTTAGATGAGAAGAACAAACTCGATAAAAAGAAAGAGTTGAATGAAATCTACAGTCAAGCAATCTCTGCAATAAGTGGTGCATTGACTTCTGTCCTTGATGCAGCTGCACAACAAGAAGACATCTCCTTCGAGACACAGAAGAAACTACAGATAGCAAGTACTATCATAACAACATTGACTGCTGCAATGGAAGCATACAAATCTGTGGCAGGAATACCTTTTGTTGGAGCATACCTTGCACCAGTAGCAGCAGCAAGTACCATCGCAACTGGTATGTTGAATGTAAGAAAGATCCAACAGACAACAAAGAACAGTACAAACACCGCAATGACAACAGGCGCAGTGCAGACGGTGCAGACACCTACTCAGATGACAAACATAACCGGCTTCAGTGACAACATTGAGTTGCCTGACCAAAGAGTTTACGTACTTGAGCAGGACATAACTGATGCACAGAGTCGTGTTGCAAGAGTGGTAACAAACAGTGAAATCTAAAATAAAGTACAATAATGTTAAGTACAACAAAACCAATCATTTTGACATTCCAAGTTCCATTGCTCAACAAATACTACTATTACAGAACAATCAGCAATGGTACAACAGTATACTTTGGAAAAACATTTTCCTACAATGACAACGGCTCTACTGTTGTAAAGTTAGACCTCAGAAGAATACTCCAGTCCAATGCATACAACAGTCAGTACTCATTGGCACCTGTGTATGACACTACAAACCAGATCTACACACCAAGTTTCTCTGCTACAAAACGTTTTGCAGACACCGACATAATGCAGGAATATGTTGTCCAGATAGAATCTGACCTTGAAGGAACTGTCGTTGCTACACAGAATGTTCTTGTCACCTCTGCTTATGACCTTAAGGCTGATATGCCAGCACCTGCAAACATCGTTGGCTTCATCAACCCATTGTCATACAGAACAAACCTTGTGCCGCACTATCCAAATGCAGTGACAGACAAGTATGGAATCTACTTCTTCACAGAGCACCGTAGTGGAGTAACTACAGACTGGATCTACTTACTTGACACTCCACTATGGAATGAACATTACTACCAGTTGACATCTTCAAGCAACCTGGACACCTCTTCTCACATTGGCTACAGAAACACTCTTCCGTTCAATGTGACAATGAGAACATTCTTCACAGACATTGTAAACGCATTTGAGGGCACAAC
>Ga0247609_10001117_pt1 | contig 33375 bp, 63 predicted proteins | sample 172DNAGHGlowgp2_FD_193487 | JGI IMG/M metagenome (GOLD analysis project Ga0247609, IMG submission 193487) | Sheep rumen microbial communities from Palmerston North, Manawatu-Wanganui, New Zealand - 1728 DNA GHGlow gp2 | ecosystem: Host-associated > Mammals > Digestive system > Stomach > Rumen ... | reverse complement strand
GATAGGCGCGATACATTAAGCAAAGACCAGCATATTCATCATTTAATATAATCTAACTTGCCCCAACAAACTCTAATAAACCAATACCAGTTAAACGCTATTTATCCAACATGCTATCTAGTTCTGCGGCAATACGATAAGGCCGCAAATCAAAATCTTGTAATTGCCATTGTTCAAAATGACAAATAATATCAAATTCAATAATATTATCGCGGAATTCTGGATTAGAACTCTCAATAAAATTATCAAAAGAAATAATCATATATGTCAGCATTGAACCATCTACATAGAGCTTAGGTACTGTCTTAATTTCTTTACCAAATAAAGAAATACTTTCTTCTTCTGTTAAATTAGGGCAATTTAAGGGGTCTTTTACCTAATATCGTAATAGCTTTTTTAAACGCTAATTACTTAAAATTTTATTTACCAAAATTTTCATATCTTTATTAACAGATAAAAAACTAGATTTTGGCTCTTTATACCCTTCTATTCTCATTTTTGAAACACTCCTTTTTCACTTAAAACAGAGATTCTACCACAATAGTTCGTGAAGCAATCTCTTGTCCATTAATATCTCTATAATATAAATCAAACTAACCACTATAAGATGAATTCCATTTAATCTTTACAGCAGAATAATTTTTCTCATTTACAAAAGCATCTAATAATACTGGTACTTTAGCCTAACCTAAATACCAATAGCCATCACGATTAGTATTAACATAATAAATATACTCAACTTTTGGTTTAATAAATGTTTCACCAATAATCGCTGTATCTTCATTCTTTTCTGGTATTTCAACTTTTTGAATATGAGCATTTACAATACCATTATCAATATCATCCTATTGTTCATTAGCATAATATTCAACAGCATTAAGCTCTAAAATACCAACCGTGCTTACTGCATCTACCGCCTCAACTCGCCAACAAATTTTATCAACTGGCGCATCCGCAGAGCTTAGATAAAATTTAGCATAACGCCTAAAATACTTACAAGCTTCTGGAGTACGAGGCATATAAATATGTAAAGAGTGATTAGGTTCATCTACACTAATACCGTGCTTTTGAATAAAATTAATTTTTGTTTCTACTGGTCCGCGCACAGAAACATAACTAGTTTGGATATTACCATCTTCATCTAGCCAAGATAAATTATAATCACAACGACGAATTTCACCACGAAAATAAGCTATTTCATTTAAATCTTGTAATGTGATTAACCAATAGCTATTAGTTCTCATCCATTCAAATACATCACCAGGATGAAAATCATATTCAAAACCTACTGATAAAATTTTATTGTCATAATCAAATTTATTCTTATCTGGATTAATTAACGCTCTTACTGGAACAGTAGTATCTACGAAAGTAGGATTTAATGAACTACATTTTCTAATACGAGCAGCTTGATAAGAATACAAAGTTGCTCTGTCCAATGCCTTTCGCTTATCTCGAATCATTCTTTCTTGCTGCGGGAATCCTCCACGTTTAGCAAGCTATAATGCCATACCATTAGCACCAGCTACAGTATCTTTATAATATTTAGGTGGCATATCAATGCGCCCTAAACGATAATTAATATTTTTAAGGGCTTGATTCTAAACATGAAAGAAGCCATCTGGTATCATAGGGGTTAATGTTTTAGGCATCTGCTTTTCCAATCTCCTATAATAAATTAATACATTCAAATACTGTTTTTCGGTATAGCGTAAATTCTAAATTTTCTACTTTTAGTCCTTCTAATTTAGACAATAGCTATAAAAAACGCTGGTCGGCATTAAAGATTGTATGCTTACCAGCGATTTCTATAATTACACTATTTAATTGTTTGCTCCAATCCTCTTCATTTTCTTTCATAGGAATAAGTTTCCATAGCTAATTTGTTAATCGTTTAACATCACTATGAATTACTTCTTCTGGAAAAGAAAAACCATAGATCGTATCCATTAATAATAAACCCCATGTCCTACTGCATTCTTCCAGTTAGACATATAATTTAAATCTTTATGATTAATACGACGACGTTTATATAAACGCTACATATGGTGGGACTATCTTTGGCATTCTCCTAATAAACTTAATAATTTCTATAAATGGTTAGCCTAAGAGGTCATTTTAAAATCAGGCCCACTATATTTCATTCGCGTATTTTCAATAGAAGTCACTTGCCGTTGGAGCCAGGCTGTCATCATTAAAATAGCTAAAATATTAATTTCTTCAGAATTTAACGTAGCTGCAAACTAGGAATTTTCCACAACTACTAATGGTGGTTCTCCCGCATCTTTTTCGTCAAGCGTATCATCCCACAATAAACCTAAAACAAAATCATCTTCTACCAATTCATTTTCTGGTTTAATAATCTAATCAATATTATAATCATATAGATTACATCTTGGAAACTCAAAATTTGGTAAAGCGTCAATTAACATTACACGTAAATCTTTAATGGTATCTTGTGGGGTAAGCTCAACATACATATCATCAGTAATTTTTCCGAGAAAGCGATTATATACTTCTGTGAAAGCTGTCATTCACAGTTCGCCTCCCTTCATCATTAGTTAATGACTACTAATTACCTTATATTGAGTACCAGTGGTTCTACGACCAGCTGGAGCACTTGTTTCTGGCGCTGTAGTTTCCTTATCTGTTCCCTCTTCCTAGGTTTTTTCTGCCTGTTCATTTTTAATAGCAGCATCAACATCAAAACCAGTCTTTTTTGCTAAAGCCTGACGCTTATCATAGTCTGTCAAAGGGACACTAACAGCATACTTTTTAATTAAATCAATAACACCAACAGGAGCATAATCTAAACAATCTAAAAATGCATCTAAAGAACCATTTTTAATTAAATCAATAATTTGCGCTTCAGACATATAATATTCAGGTTGTGTTGGAATATTTAATGTTTGTAAAACTCCTTCGCTCTTAATTTGTAAGAAATTTGCCATTAACTCACGGCCACCTGGTTGATAACTTAATTTTTGAAGTTCATCAAAAGTTAAACGCTTTACTTCACCAGGAGCAAAAGTTCTACGAATATTAAGTTCTGGAATCTTATAAACCACTGTGCTGGCACTACGATTAGCAACATTGTAATACCAAGTTTTACTCATATAATATTTTCTCCTTTTTCTCACTAATAAAAATAAGGGGAGAAGGGGACCTTCCCCTACTCCCCTTTATCATATCATAAAATATTTAAAAAGTCAATTCAGTTCTGATTATGGATTCTCTGGATCAGTATTATCACTGCCGTCATCAGCAGGCTCGCCATCGGCACTAACAGCACCATCATAACGGCCATCATAAGTAATGACACGACCAGTTACACCATCAAAGAAGAAGGTATCCATCTGACCCATGAGAGAAGTATCAACATAAGCGCAAATGTTATTAGCTAACATAGCCTGTACGCCGACCTTACGATAAACCTGAATCTCACGACTCCAATCGCCACGATTGTGCTCTTCATCAACAAGTGTGCCACCCTCGAAAGCGATCATGACAGGCTTGCTATTGGCACCAGCGGGAATAATCCAGCAGTAGCCAGGATCAATGACCTTGCGCTCATTGGTCTCATCTTCAAAACCTTGCTCAAGAATGACAACCTTGGTTGACTTATAATTAGCAAGACGACCAGTGCGCCATAACTCATCCTTCATAGCCTCGGTATAACGCCAAGCTTCTTGAGGAATCATACGGACAGCAAACTCATAAGTACAATAAATAGTGGGTGTGCCATAAGCAGAAGCGATTGCGATTAAACGATCAAACTCAGCCTCATCAAAGCCATTGGCAGCAACGCGATTGGCAGGTGGGAGCTGATTGATGGAAGCTTTAAGAGCATGAGCAACCTCTTTATAGATGAGCTCATCCATACCTTCCATAACAATACGTACTAACTCAGAGAAATCAACACGGCCATCAAGGAACTCTTCAAAACCGATCTGAGCAGCACCACCGATGGCGCTTGTACGTACTTCAAAAGCCTCTTCATTTCTACCAAGCTTGAACACTTCATAAACGCCAGCAAGACCAACACGAGTGATGAACTGCTTTGCACGATTGTTAGAGTTCAACTTACGACGGAAAATGGGTTTATCACCCTGGGCAAATACCTTAACTTCTGCAAACTGATTATATTGCTCTACAACCTTCTTGGGAAGAACTTCATCCATTGTCTGCTCAATCAGACTAAAGATAGTGTTCTTATTCTCACGATAAAGAGCATATGTGCCAGCGAGCTCATTGAGCTCTTGACGAAGTGTTTCATTAATAGCTTCACCAGAAAGGCTCTCACCATTCCAGCTATAAGCTGTAGGAGCAGAAGGATCTGCTTTAGCAGCAACTTTCATGAGTTGCAATAATTGATTCTTTTCTAACATTTTCTTCTTCTCCTTTCTTTATTATTTAATTCTCATCAGCTTTACGCCGGGCTGATGATCGGGCATTGTATAAATTTTTACAACCTGCCATACGATAGAACCATCGCCATCCTTAGCAAGAATACCATCGGCAGCACGGGGACTGAGCTCGTCACCAAGTTCAACATCCTCTTCACCAATCATATTGGTTGTATAGATATCACCGACATGGGTCTTCATTACACGAGGTACCATAGAACTACCATTCTCTGGCATCATCTTTTCCTTATAGAGAGACTCAATGTGGAAAGGATCCTCATTATAATGAATCTCATACATATCAGGACCAGCAGTTACATCATCAAACTTGTAGGTCTTAGCATTCTCGCCTTCGCCAAGAGTAATAGAATCATTACCCTCATTATCTACACCATTGTAGTAACGGGATTGCTTCTGCCATACTGTATCAGGATTGCCGTCACGATCGCCACCGAAGGGACTATAAACACGGGCCTGATAGTTATCACGAATCATTGCGAATTCGCAGTCATCCTGATGATCACGATAGAGCTTAATCTCGTTCCAAACGAGCATCCACTCACCTTTACCCTCAAAATCTACTACCTCATTGAGATAGTCGTATTTTACGAACTGGCCATTCTCAAGCAATTCAATATCTTTCTGGGCGGGAAGCTGTGCATAAACTTCCTTTGTTGCCTGTGCGGAAAGATGGTTAGGCTCTACTTGACCGTAGCCATAGCCATGCTTCTAAATATAAGCAGCTTGGCTTTGAATATTCTTCTTTAAGAAATCACTAAGCATTTTATATCTTTTCCTCCTTGTTAAATATGACTATTTTTCGCAACTTCTTTAACCTTTTGGACCCACGCAGGCATCGCTTGGTCTTTAGTTACATTAATGCTATTTAAATTAAATGTAGCAGGCTGACCAGCACTCTCATGATTGTCAAGATCAAAGCTTACCCTATTGCGAACACAAATAACACATAGTTTTGCTTCTATATCATCTAGACTATAAGTATCAATATGCTCAACGCAATCTTTCTTATCATCATCAGATAACATATAAAATTTATTAATTAACTCTTCTTTTTGCTGTCTTTCAACACCAAGTTTAAAAGAAGTTAATTCAGCATTAGCGGTTGTGAGCTGTGTAATCTGCTCTTGAAGTTGAGCAATTTGACTCTGAGCATTAGCGAACTGTGATTGTAATTCTATGTATTCAGGAATATCATTTAAATTATAACTCACAGGTTGCTCTTCAGGCTCTGAATCAATTTCAGGCTCTGGATCTTCAGCAGGAGCAGGCTCTGGATCAGACACAGGAGCTGGTTCAGGATCCTCAGCAGGGGCTGGGTCTTCTTCAGGCTCTGGATCTTCAGCAGGAGTTTCCTCTGCACGGCGCGCATCTACATATGCAGCAACAGCCTCTTCAGAGAACTGAGGCTCCTCTGCTGGCACATAAGTAGCAGTCACTTCAACAAGTTCTGTCGCAGGGACAAAACCATTGGGCTCATCAACCGAAAAGTCTAAACGGTAATACTTCAATGAGCTACGCTCTTGGAGCACCGCAAACTTCTGGTTATTTTCCTCAAAAATGCCGTCAACACGATAAAGGCTGCACCAATCATCATTGGGATCAGGCCATTGTTTTCTTACATAATCATATACGGCACTCCATAAGGAATCACCAATTTCAACAGCATAAGTGGTAAACACTGGTGTTCCTCCCTTATCAAGAATTTTTTTCATTTGTTCCATTAAACTAAATAGTTCATTTTTAAAACTATCATTTAATGCAAATTCAGTAGCAGCGGTAATCTATGCACCTTCAAAACATGGTGGAACATCACGTCCTAAAATACATAAATTCTCAATTATTGCTTCATTAATAATAAAAAATTGAGGTAATCCATTACTATCTTTTGTCCAACTTCCTTTTACAGAAGCACTATTTAGTTCCATAGATTGGTTATTACCATTATCAATAACACCCTGGGCTTCATTATATTGACCAGTCCATAAATAACCCTAAGTCATTAAATATTCATGATCAACACCATCATCATTAAACCACTAAAACCAAACAGGCGCATTTATATCGCAAAAACCATAGGGTTTAGTGTCTCTAGATAAAGTTAACTTACCATCAACAAATTCTAAAATACGATTATGTTGTTCAAAATCTTCTTTATCTTTATTATAATGACCTACAATTGGACTACCTGGTAGAGAAGCCGCAAGTTTTTTCCCCATTTCTTTAGTGATAATACTATTATTATTATTAGGACTATCCTAAACATAACATACTTTAATATCACACTTAGAAATTAAAGGGTTGATAGAAGTAATATTTAATACTTCTATAGGCTTATCCAATGGAATACTATTAATCATTTCTTCTATCTCCCTTCATTATTTTTGTGACTCTAAATTTTTTATTGTTTTGTCACTTTTCTAATCATCTGGTTTAGTAGGACGACCTGCGCCTTCTGATGAATTTTGTGTTTTGTTTGTATTAGTTTTATTTTTTGTGCCCAAAATATCCTCCCCATTCATTGTAGAACTCATAAGAGGAGGAATCATAATTTGTGGCAATTCAAGAGTTTCATTCTCAAAACGAGCTAAATTAAGAATAGAGCTTTGTGAATGACCAAGAGCAACCATTGGTAAGAATTTAGATTGACCATTGGCAGTTAAATCCTTATATTGTTTTGCTAACTCTTTATAATTATATTGTGTAGTTTCTAAAAAACAGAATCTAAAATCAAATTTTTTAGCACCATTCTTATGGTCAACTACATAATTAAAAAAGATATTAAATTGTAAAATTAAATTACGCATTGTAGATTCATCATCTAAAATACTTTTCTCTAATGACATATTACCATCTGTATTAAATAAATTGCGTGATACGCCAAGAGAATCATAAACAGTGCGCTCTACCTTTGCTAAGTCATCTACTGATGTTGTAGTATTTTTATCACTAATATCAATAGAATCTACATCAGCAAAGGTGGTAATAACATCAACGCCGATCGCTCTACGCAACATTTCAACAGTTGTATTGTGAATATCACGAGCTTCATCAACGTCAAAAATTAAATCACCATTTTTATCCATCGGCAACTTTTGCACAAGGATTTTTAATAGCTTCTACATCTACTTTTTGCGGTCTAAAGCTTGAGCCGCATCTAAATCAATGATAGATGGAATAGCGTTAAAAAACACAGGAATATCATTATCATTAAGATTAAACTTAATTACCTTACCTGGGGATAATAAAAACCATCCATACTCTGTTCCTCTTGGATCGCCATCTAATTTACCAGCTTTATATAAAGCATAACCTTGCGCAAACTCTTCGGGAAACAGTTTAATTACTTTCAGACGATAAGCTGTATCAAGGAACTTTTCATCAAAAAATCGCATATTAAATTCTATGGCTGGCATATTGCCTACATTAAAACGCACACGACAATAATCTGGTGGTAATTCTTGTAGCAACATGCAATTTTTGCCTTCTACAATATAACCATAATAGCAACCATGTTGAATTACACGTAAAGCAATTTGCCCGCATAGACGTTTAATATAAGTATTATCTAAATAAGATAACATCTTATTATATTCTTCAATAACCTTATCTGACTTAACTGATTTTTTAGTATTTTCAGGATAAATATACCAATCAAAACGATATAAATAAGCAAAATAATTACATACGGTTTGATAAATACCACTTGCCGCATAAAAATAATCAGAAATGGCGCGCATTCTTGGATAATCCAAAGTAGCTAATGCCCTAATAATTTCTTCTTTACTAATATGAGGCATTTTAGGTGATGTAAAAGTTCCTAACTCCATAACCGCATCATCAACGGTCTTTAACCCAATTTTAATTTTACCATATTCAGTAACATCACCGGTTGGAGTAAAAGTTTCTTGTGCCATGTTAAAGCCTTTTTTATGGATAGCAGCTTGTTTTTCTTCTATATTATTCAAAACGCCACCTCCTTAATATCCAGCTTTATGAATTATATAATCATAAGTAATTAAATTTTCTTCATAGTATGGTATTTCTATTAATTTAATATTATGTAGCATACAAAAACGTCGTTTTTTCGCATCATTATATTGCTATTGGTAAAAACCACGTTTGCCGCCAAACTTACTACTTGGTTCATAATGCTATCTACCTTGATATTCAATTACAAAATCTAAATTTCCATCATCATCAAATATAGCAAAATCAAAACGTAAAGGACGCCCATTAGAACTACATAATCCAGGAAAAATATATTCTTCCTAAAACCGCATCCCCGCGTCCTCTAAGATTTCATGAATCTTAATTTCTCCACGAGAACTTAACATAGTAATGGCCTCCTTAATTTGCAAATAACATATCAGTTATCTTAAACTTCTTTTTCTTTTTCTTAGAGTCTTCTTCTAGTTTTATATAATATAGACCATACTCAAATGCAGAAAATTTATCCTTACGGATACTTTTATTTGCTTGTTTTAAGATAATGTTTACACCTTCATTTTCTTCACGAAGGTTCATTATCTCCTCCTTTAATATGGAAGTTTGAGTAAATGGTTTTAAATATTCTGCCCTTTTTTCTGGTGTCATTTTTTGTCCGGCTTTTGTATTTAATAACTTACCTTTGGCTACACGCTCATCAATAAGCATTTTTACTTTACCAGCATTTAACTAAGTTTGCGCATTCGCATGAGCCTCAGAGTTAATAGGCGCATTACCTTTTAGCAGATACATGGCTTCTTCTTCGGTTTCATTAGTTCGGAATTTTTTATATTCGTCTGCCGCATCATCCTAAGTGCCGCCATATACACCAAAATCTGGAAAATGTTCATTAGTTTCGGGATCATCTTGGGATTTAACCATATAATCTACAAGACCAATACCTAAACCATTAGCATCAATGACTAAGCGTCTAGCATGATATTTATAATATAAACGCTTTAATTTAATTGCCTAATCTTGGAAATGCGCATCAGTCATAGTATACATATTCACTAATGATTTAATTGCTGGGCCTGTGCTAGATGGTGTAACTTTAAATACACAAACTACCGTATCGCATCCTTTACGACCAACATCAACGCTTAATACATAATAAGAATGGGCAGATGAACGACCAGAATATTCATATTCAGGCTAATTCAGTACACGACAATGGTCAAATGTATCACCATTGAAGAAAGCATTTTCAGCAGTACCAGACCATTTAGATTCATACTCACGATCAAAAGAGGCTTCATTATATGTACCATCAGCTTTTAAATCTTGAATAAAGGTTTTATCCAATAACTTTACTAATACGGGAATACGCCAAGTGCCACCCATAATAAATGCTTTTTCAGGTTCTGTAATCATCCAGACCAATAACTGTATTAATTTATCATAAGCAAATGTGCCTTTCCAGCCCGCGGTAGTAACAAAAATCTAGCTTTTATTTAAAGTTTCTGCTGGCTACATTGTACCATCCATACATAAACGAGAAACATTCATAGTTGGTATGATAACTTCACTTAATATTTTACCATCTACGCCAACACTTTCCTCAACCAAACCACCATGACGACGTTTACCTCTGCTTTTTTCACTAGCAGCAACGTTATCAAAATAAGACCCATTTTTAAATACAAAAATACAATAGTCTTTACTTTGACGAGTGCGGCCAGGTCGTCTATCTAATTCACGTGCTAACGCGGGCACAAGAGCGCATAATTCTTCTACTTTTTCTTTTACGATATCAGCAGCTTGTTGTTTACCACCAGACGTAACAAATAGTTTAGCACGTGGATATAAAATACAACGGCACATTAATACTAATACTGATAAGAATGATTTAGAATAAGCACGCGGGAAAACCATGTATACATATTTGTATCGCATGGCCACCCGCAAAAATACTCTTTGATAAAAGTGAAAATGTAATCCATTATCTGGGATTTTCCCATCAACACCCGTTTGGAGAAAATCAACAAACATATCAGGATATTCTCTCCAATAGGCAATATAATTACGCAAGGCTGGTTTTATGGCTGCAATGCGTTCCTCAGATAAACCAATCTTCTTTTTAGAGGAAATCTATAATAAATCTTGAAGTGCCATTATACTAAGTCCTCCTCATCTATCAAAGATGTTAAGAACTCTTCATCATCTTCAATTTCATCATCAACCTGGGCGCGCAATTCCGCGAACTCTTCATCCTCTAAAAATGCTTGATGTTCATCAAACAGAGATGCTTCAAATGCTTCATCATCTCCGGCAGCCTCAGCATCTTGCATAGCTTCATTTTCTTTTGTCTATTGGATTTGACGAACAGCGGCTTCAATCATTTCACCAAGATTCTGCTCTTCCATAATAAGAGAACGAGTGTAACCTTGTAAATCTTGAATAGTACGATCTACTTTGTCCTATGGTCCATCTATGTAATAACGAGGAATAAAACCATCACGCTCACACATGGCAACTAGCTCTGCCACAGAATCAATATAATCGCCATTTTCTGTTTTATTTTGAGCCGCAGTAAATTTACCACTTTTCATTAAAGAATCATACATTTTAATCATCTTTTGTGCGCCATCTACATCACCTAAATCTAGTAATTGATTAGCTTTTAAAGATGTTTTACAAACGAGCTTTAAAGTATCAAAGTGGCCGGCTGTTTGTATATCATATGATTCAGTCATATCATTATATAATTTTTCTAGCTATACCCATTCAGATGGGCGATAGCTTTTACCCCATTTCATTAATAACATTAACTTATCTTCTTCAGTTAATGAAGCTACTAATGGATCATTAGCATCATCATCAGGAGCCCAAGGGGTATTATAATCAGATGCTTCTAATGTAATCGGATTATCTGGCGGAGGAGGCGCAACTGTTAATTCTTGCTTTTGAGAAGCTACTGCTTCCGCAATTTCAGCTGCATCATATCCACTAGCTTTCATAGTAGATTCTATTTTATTTAAAGCAACGGTTTGTAAATATTCTGAATCTTTCCACCGATAATCACGATATTGCTATAATCGCATTTGTCCAAGATATCGCCCCATAATCGTCATTCCAGTTACACGAGTAGGGTCTTTCGCATATGATTTTAATAGCTTATTCCATACTTCTGGAATATAAGGGACATCACATTCTTGAATAATCCATAAATAGGTTTTAGGATCCCAATTATCTACATGCATTGTAATACATTGCTTACATTGCCGCAGTTTACCGGTAGAATATTTTGTTAAATCATTGGTCTAATAAAAATCTTCCGCATTTTTTAATTTCTTACATTTTTCACAAAAACATTTTTCTTTTTTACTGTCTACTGGCATAATCTCGCCTCCTTTATAGGGTATATAAAATAGCTATTATGCCTTAATCTAAAATGTCCACCGCATTTTTCTTTTTATTGCGGCAGCATTTACAGATACTATAAAAACCATCTTTACTGGTTTTATTCTTGCTAAAATATCTATTATTAGCCAACTTCACCTAACCGCATCGGCTACATTTTTTATAAGTACCTTTCTCAACCATGGTATAATACCAATTTAGGTAATCATCTTCTGCCTAGGCAGCAATTAAGTTCGGTATCTTGTTGCGCCATAAGCTAGAAATATATTCTACACTATGCTTGATACCGAACTCTTGTTGAAGGGCTGTTTGAATGTCAATATTCTACATTCCATCAATCTTATAAATCATTAATTTATAATATAATGGATGTTCTGCTAAGGCCCGGTCCGCAGTATCTTCAAAATCTGTTAATAAATACCAAATATCACTATCAAAAAATCCTTCACTATCTTGTTTTAATTTAGAATAATTACATAAGATAGCTGAGCATACTGCTGGATTAGCTAATGTAATACCGGTAGATGATACTGTACCGTCCTCGTTAATTGTTAATTCACCATCTAATGGAAGAACGCTTCTTGAATGAACTAATGTGTTTGCTACGATAGGTTTCTTATAAGCATTTTTAATAATATACTAATCTTTTCTTAAATCTATAATTGTCTTTTTAATAATGTATGCTTCTTTTCCGGTGGCAGTTTTTGCTTTTTCTTCCCACATTTCAATGCCTTCGCGCAACTATTTTAAAAAAGGAATTTCTTCTAAATCTTTCTTGGTAATAGTTACCTTAGGTTGGAAAATAGTATTCTTGTCCTCAGAAATAAGATTATAAATACCATCTTCACCATTCTCAAATTGGGAAATAAGCCCTTCAAAAGAGGTTTCACGCTTATTTACAGTAGTCATACGATTATCGGTGAGAATCTTGCGTTCTTTACGCTCTTGTTTCTCCATACATAAGATTAAATAATTTGCTAAGATTTCCAGATAACTCTCACTAGGATCAGGAGTTTCTTCGAGAATCTTCTTTACTAATTCATTTCTTTCTTCAGGAGTTTCAAGCGTATAATCTAATTTAATCAAACTCTCAACCTCCAATCCTCGTATATTATTATTATACAAAAAATTTTTATCTTTGTCAAAGTTGACTTTTTGGAAAATATTTAGTATAATATAAGTATAGAAAGTAAGGAAAAATACTTCATATATATAATTTGAAAATTTAAGTAAGTGCTTGAATAACTTTTGTCCAAGCGCATTAAGGAGCAAAAATGAAATTAATGAAAGAAAATGTCAGCCGCAAAATTGACTCTTTGGGTAGAGTGAGCATTCCAAAAGCTATGCGGCAGCGCATGGAAATTGATGATGCCAGCGATTTAGAGTTTTATACATTGGAAAATGATGATGGCGAATTGTATATTTGTATGACTAATCATAAAGTCGGCAATAATAAATATGAGATGGCGGCCAAAGTATTAGAAGAACTTGGTGTAACTATTCCAGCAGAGTTAGAGGAGAAAATATAATGAAACCAGCTAGTAGTGATTATGAATTTTTTTATGATATTTTAAAAAATTATCAAAAATTTTATGGTAAAGATAAAAAGATAAGCGAACTTCCAGAGTTTTATCTTGATCCAAGAGACACTTTAGTAGAAGCCACTAAAAAGATGCGCAAACATATTAATTTATTTTTAAAGTATGTAATTATTGATATGGCTGTGCAAACGGCTATAGTAACTGTTGGTGGCAATGAAGTATTAGACATTTTAGCTTCTGATTTAATGTTAACTTTTGGTAGAGTCATGACTTGGAATGAGAATGATGAAAATTGCGTAGTACAGTATAAAACAAAAACTGGCAAGTTGTTAGATATTATGGTGCCGGTGAAGGATATTGTTGCTTTTGGGCAAGATGCTATTGATAGGATTGATGATACCTGGAACGGAAGTATGTATGAGGAGTTAAAAAATGTTTGAAAAAGTAAGTCCAGCACATCCTGATAAGTTAGCTGACCGTATTGCGGGAGCTATGGTAGATTTGGCATATCGGGTGAATCCTAATGCGCGTATGGCCGTAGAGGTTCTAATTGGACATGGAAAATGTTTTATTATGACAGAAGGCACCGAATGGCTTCACCGGTTAGAAGTGCAGCAAGCAGTAGATATGATTACGCCAGGGATTTGCGCTATTCAACTTATACAAAATCCGCAAGATAAGCATCTAGCAGATAATCAAACGGGTGGAATTATTCGATGCGCTGACAATGGAATTTTTAGAGGAGAGCCTATTACTGAAGAACAAATTGCTTTAACAGATATTGCTGACACTCTTTGGAACACATATGGGACTGATGGTAAGTATCTGTCTTGGGGCGATGGCAATTTAACTATTTGTCAAAGTCAAGTAAAAACTATGGAAATTGAAACGGCCTGGCCTAATGCGAAAATTAATCCTTTGGGAGAATGGACCGGCGGGCCTGATGTAGATACGGGAGTTACCAATAGGAAACTTGGTAGTGATATGGGCGCGGCCGCAACTGGCGGAGGATTGCACGGTAAAGATTTGACAAAAGCCGATGTGAGCGTAAATATTTATGCTTGGCTAAAGGCGCAAGCGTTGAAGAAACCTGTGGAAATTAGTTGTTCTATTGGTGATGAAATAGTAGATGGGCGACCCTATCAAGAAATTGTAGATATTGCAAAGACATATATTACTTTAATTGGTGGATTTGAAGAGTTTGCTAAATGGGGATTGATTAGACCTAGTAGTGAATGGTTTAGTGAGAAGTTATTAAATGGATATTTGTATGTATAATGTAGAAGCTGGTGTAGGACTAGAAAATAAGGAACTGCGAGATGCTGTATTTGCAGAAGCAGGAATAGATGTAGAAAAAGATTGTTTTGAAGATGTGTTTAGAAAACTAATGGATTGGTTGGATAGTGATAGTGAACTAATGAAGGAGTTAATAGCTAGATCAGTAGAAGAATGGAGCAAGAACTTAGTAGATGCAAAAGATGTTAAATTTGGAAAAAATGATTGAGATAGTGAATGTGCTATTAGAGGAAGAAATAGAAGGCTGGGATGAATTAGGCTTAGCGATGCTATGAGACCTTGGGTTACTAGGGGAGTAGGGTAAGTTGAAATTAAAAATGCTTTGGGGAATTTTTTGAGCCAGGCCAAATTGATTAGCGTGTTTAAAATTTTTTTCTTCCCGAAATACTCCCCCCGGTATACACCTACTAAGTCTATTGGGCCAATCGCTGAATGCTACCTACCTCCACAAGCCAACACCCCCTACAAAACGTCGCGCCGGTTGCGATAGTAAGCGGCGCGGTTTGCCGTGAGGCACCCCCTCAGCAATTTTTTTGCCGTATTCATCGCGTGCATAAGTATGCTGCATACTCACATAATTATACACGCCTTACACCCATTCCCCTCGCCTTGTATCGTAAAAAAATACTTGACAAGGCCGCCAGCGTGTGCTATACTATCATCAGAAAGACAAGGAGGACGCATCAATGAACATGGCCGATACTATCACGCTCAACCGCAGGCGTGCTATGACTAAGAAGGCTTACAAGGAGTGGCTCAAACAGCAACGCACACTTGTGCTGATGGACACAGGTACGCAGGCGCACAAAAGCGCAAAGGACTACAACAGACAGCAGGACAAGCTCAACACCAAGAGGGAGGCAGAAAGGTATGCGTGATCTCATCAAAGCGTTAGGACTTGCGCTCTTCGCTACACTCTTCTTTGTGGCGTTCATCACACTGATTTACACAGTGGACACAAGGTTGAGCGTTAAACCTTCTGTTGCACCTTCGCCCATTGAGGCGCCCACGCCTGTCGTGATACAGATGGAGCCGCCAGTAACGACTTACGCCGCCAATAATCTCTACGCAAAAGTGGGGCAGGTAGTAGGGCTGGATGTAGCGGCCGACCTTGTTCGGTTCGTGGATTCTCGTGGTATGGAGTGGGAGTTCTACGGGGTAGAAGATTGGGCCGAGGGAGACCTCTTGTGTGCCATCTTCTACGATGGGAGAACGCTTGACCCCTACGATGACCAAGTAATCGTAACGACCTACGCCGCCAGCGACTACTAAAAAAAATAAAAAAAGTTGCGAAAAGGGGCTTGACAACCGGGCCCTTTTGTGCTATACTTAAACCATCAAAAGAGAGGAGAAACAAACGATGAGCAACAAGACTTACATGACTAAAGAGCGTGAGGCCCTACTGGACAGGGTGATAAAAGTGTATGGCCTGGAGCATGAGGTGACCGTGGGGTTTGCGTGGTTGTGTGAGAATAGCCCAATCAGCACCAAGGCCCTTGAAGTCTTGTGCCTGGCCCATGAAACCTTCCCTTACCAAGAGAAAGAATAATAGAGAAAGGCGGTCGTCCAGCTCAACCCAATCGGCACACACCACAACACACCGAGCGGAACGAGCTGGAAGACCGCAACTTTTTTTAAAAAAACACTTGACAAGCTAACGCCTTTGTGGTATAATGGGCATGGAACGCTTCGCGCAGTTAGTACAAGCTAACCAGACAGGGGACGGTACTTGCATAAGTTATACACAATCGCTGTGGATTATTCAATTATGAACAAACTATGAACATTTAACAAAGTAGTTGACAAATCCGGGTTGATGTGTTATACTTTAATCAAGAAAAGAGGAAAGGACACAACAAACAATGTTCACTCTAAATTATGACAATCACACCACCACCTTCACCGATGCCGCTTCCGCCATCAACACCGCATGGGCCATGACTATTGAGAGATTCGCCAAGGTTGCCACGGTGACCGACCCCAATGGCAAAGTAATTTACACCGCCAAGGCGTAAAAAAGTTGAAAAAAGGGCTTGACAAACAGCCCGGTTTATGCTATAATCTAATCAGAAAGAAACGAAAGGGGAATAAAAAATGATTCAGTACAGAGTGTGTGTAGATAGAGATAGCGAGTGGTTCGAATACCGTGATACTTTTGAAGAGGCCCTGCAGGTCATGCGTGACTTGTTTGAAGAAGCAGGAAAGGTTTTTTATCAGGGTTTCACTAACTGGACAGCTACAAGCCGTAACGGCAACAAATCCTGCCAAGTCAAGTTTATTGTAGTAGAGAATGGCCAAGCAAGGGTAACTACTCACGGCATCATGATGATGGATACTGAATACAAAGCACGTTTAGCGCAAATGAGAATTGCTTCAGAAGCCCGTTATGCTGAATTGAGAAAGATGGACAATCATACTATTTATAACATTGTAGCACAAGGTAGAATTGACAATCCCGATTATAGTAAAGCGTGTTACATTATGAGCGAGAGAACCAAACACTCTACAAATTCGTTGCGGCGATACCTCTATGACTTTGAAGATTATGAATGGTATAATGAAAACTAAAAGCCGAAAGGCTTTTATTTTTTATCTGAATGAATCCCGAAAACGGGTGCAAGCACCCCGAAAAATTATAGCACAACCCTCGCGAAAAGTCAAGAGCGAAAATGTGAATAAATTGTGAACAAAATAATCTCCTAAAATTCGCAAAAAACTATTGACAAGCGACCCGGAGTATGCTATAATCTAATCAGAAAATGAAAGAGAGGAAACAACAATGTATCAAATCATGACTACCACCACAAACCGCGGCACCTGCTACTCCAACATGTTCAACAGCGAATGGGCGGCCAACATGGTAGCTATTGGCTATGTGCGGCACTATGACGAAGTAACCAAAGCCGAGATTGTCAATCTTGAAACAGGAGAGGTTATCAAAACCTACACAAAATAATTTGAAAAAGGGACTTGACAAAGCACCTTTCCCGTGTTATAATACCAATAGAAAGAGAGAAAGAGAGGACAAAACAATGACTAAGCAGGCTATGATTAATGAATTAAAAGAGTTGGACACGAAACTTGACCAGCTTTTTGCGCGTAAAGAGGCACTGGAAGAAGAATACATCGAGCGCTTTGGCCTGAATGAATGGAATAAACTGTTTGATGTACTCACTTGGACCTAAAAAAATTTGAAAAAGGGGCTTGACAAATGCCCGGATACATGCTATAATACATACAGAAAGAAACGAAAGGGGAACAAAAAAATGTTTGAAAAGGTTTTGAATTTTGCAGAAAATGTGTGGGATTGCATTACAGACCTTGGAGCAGTTGAAATTTGTGGTGGTCTTGCTGCTCTGCTGGCTCTTGCTTCTATCATTTTGAAATTCTTTGGACTCTGAAATAAAAAAACTTTCAAAAAGGGGCTTGACAACAAGCCTCTTTTCTGTTATAATAAAGCCAGAAAGAGACAAGGAGTGGCACCACAGTGGGGACGCAAACACTGGGGCTACTAAAAAAAAAAAAAAAAAAAAAAAAAAAAAATTTTTTCTAAAAAGCGCTTGACAAGCCCGGGGTCATGTGCTATAATTAAGACATCAAAAGAGAGGAGAACAAAACCATGACCGACATCATCACCTACCTTGACAAAATCGCCCCTGACTTTGATACTTATGTAAAAGTCGTTGACCGCATCCACGTCGAGCTTGCTTGTGAGACCATCGGCAATTGGGCCAAGCGTGAAAAAGTGGATCTGCACGCAACAGACAAAAACGGAAAAAACATTTTCATAAATTGGTTAATTGGTAACATCTAATAAAATAAAAAGGAGCGCAAGCTCCTTATTTTTTTTTGAAAAAACACTTGACAAGCCCGGACCAATAGTGTATAATGTAATCAGAAAAAAGGAAGGGGAAACAAAAATGATTAACATTCGGACCATCAACAAGTTGGCAAACAATGACGGGCTCACCTTGAAGGCTGGCAAGCCGATTTCCTATAAGACGGGCTGGCAGGTTGCCACCGAAGGCGTGGAAGTGCGGACAGCTCGCGAAGCCTTGAACGCTGTCAAGGCGTATGGCGGCAACTGTGGTGTGTGGTTCGCAGATGGTATTTACTACGTGGATAAAAGCAAGCGGGTAAATACGAAGCACGAAGCGCTGACTATTGGCAAGGCTTGCAATCAAATTTCCGTCTTTGGCTGGACGAAAAAAAATCTTGCCTATTGTTAAAAAAGGGGCTTGACAAGCCCGGGTTTCTATGCTATAATCTAACCAGAAGATAAGAAAAGGAGATACAAAACTATGAAAACCATTACTACTATTTCAACTTTTGTCCCTAATAAAAAATATAATGCTATTATTAAAGCTCATTATGGCAAACATATTGATTTAAGTTTAAAAAGTGTAGTATCAGTTACAGAAGAAACAAGCCTTGATGAAATAGAAACTTTTTTATTAAATAGTTGCATTAAAGAATGTAATTGTTTGCCCTATCAAATCATAATAAATTAAAGCCGAAAGGCTTTTTTATTCATTATACTGATTTTTATACATTTTCACCCATTTTTATACATAAGTTTCAGCTGGCCGCGCGCGGGTGTGCGCGGCCAGTGTTTTGTATATATACAGCTTTGGAGTATTTTTATGCATTTACACTCATTTTTATACAAGCACTGTATAACCCGAAAATTTTTACTCATTTTTTTGAAAAAAGTGCTTGACAACCGGGTAAATACATGGTAAAATAAGGCATACCAAGTGAGGAGGACAAACAAATGACTATCAACTACACCAAAGCCGCCGCCGATCTGCTGAACCACTACAACTGGACACCCGCAGAAACCCGTATCATCAAGACCCGCCTACAAGAAGTGCTGGAAAAGTTCTGGGCCATGGATGAAGACACCGAGACCAAGCTGGTGGAAGCCTTCAATCTGTGGCTGGATGGGGCACCAAAAAAGCGGCTCACCTACTGGATGAAGAAGACCAACACCACGGTGGAGGAGCTGAACATCTACATGACTTACTAAAACAGGGGCCGCAAGGCCCCTAAAATTTTTACTCATTTTCTAAAAAAAGTGCTTGACAATCCCGGGTATCATCGTGTATAATAGTATCAGAAAGAGAGCCAAGGAGGGCACTAAAATGAAGACTTACACCTACCGCACCCCTGCTGAGCAGGACATCATCTGCAAGGCCTATGAGTTCGAAATCAAGGCCATCGAAGAGGGTAGCTCCGAGCGCAACCCCTACACCGAGACCATCAAGGCTATGGGGTTATGGGAGGCTCTCAATGAAGCCGTGGAAATGGCTTTCCATTGAGGGCTAAAAAATTTTTTCGCGGAATGCGAAAAAGTACTTGACAAATTCAATTTTATAATGTATAATTTAATCAGAAAAAGAGAAAGGGAGATACACAAATGAGCTACAATGACATGGTTGCCAAAGCCGCCGCAATGACCGATCAGCAGCTGGCAGACGCCAAATTCATTCTCAACATGGTTGATAGATGGCAGCCCAACGACTGGGCCTGGAACAATGTGCTGAATGCCGAGACCGCCAAAAGGAGGGCAAGCAAATGAAACTTTATCTGGCTGGCTCCTGTGGTTCCGATCAGCGCACCCTAATGATGGGGATTGCCAAAGCCCTGCGTGAAAAGGGGTTTGAAGTTCATTGTCCCTTTGAGCTGTCTATCCCTAATGCGTGGGACATGAGCCAAGAGGATTGGGCTTGTAAAGTATTTTCTGCCGACATACATGCTATTCATTCTTGTGATGCTATGATTTCCATCTCGGTTGGGCGCAATAGCACGGCTGGCACAAACTGGGAACAGGGCTATGCCTATGGCATTCACAAGCCTTGCCACGTTATTCAGATAACAGAGGCGCAAACTTCCTTAATGACTTTTTGGGGATGCGATACTTTTCACAATGCGACCCCTGAGACTGCGGTGGATGCCATTCTGGACGCCTTAGAGGACGGCACCGATATCGCTTGTAAAACTGTCCTGACTTAAAGGCGCGAACCAGCTCCACCCAATCGGTGAGGCTGGCTTTTCCGCCCGGGTTGAGCTGGAACGCGGCATTCTTTTTTGACAAATTAAAAAATTTATGTTATAATAATTATAGAAAAATTGAATAGGAGGAAATCTCACAATGCCGATTGAAATTATCAAAGCGTTGTTGCTATTGGCCCGGTACTGTCAGTAGCAAAATGATTGCGGGAAATGCCCTTTGCGTGAGTTCTGCGGCAAAATCCCAACTGAATGGTGATTTTTGATTTTGCCTCCGGGCACGGCCACGGTGTGGTCGAATTTTCGGGAGGGCTGGCTTGTGAGATTTTTGAAACGAAACGGCGCGTTGAATCTGTGGAAAAATTTTTCCTGTTTTTTGAAATTAGGTATTGACAAGTACAAGTTTTAGGTGTATAATTAAGTCAAGAAAAGAGCAAAGGAGATAAAAAAATGACTCGCGATGACATGTTGGATGGTATCATTCGGAAGTATGGTTTTGAGCACCCCCGCACGATTCAGTTCGCCGCTATGTGTGACGACCCCCACGTGGATACTGGCCGACTGGGTCAGTTGTTCATCAAGTGGATGGGTGAGCGCCTTTACTAAGATAAATATTTTGAACTGGGATTGAATAAAATCCCAGTTCATTTTATTTTTATGCATTAGCCACGGAAATTATACAGAGGTGGCGTAATCGTCGCGCCGCCGGCGGCCATCGGCGGCGCGATTTTCGCAATTGTGAACTTTTGGTAAATTTTTTGTGAATAAAATGTGAACAAATTGTGAACAAAATTTTTCCCATAATTCTGCATACTTATGCACGCATACTGTATACTTATACAGCTTGCACCCGTTCATAAATTCTTCACAATTTAATTTGCAAAAACCCCTTGACGGCCCGGGCCTTTGGTGGTATACTCTATACAGAAATTAAGAGAAGGAGCTAACCACCATGACCCGCACCACCATCCGCCCCCTTGCTAACCCCCCCAAAAATCAGGGTGACGCCCGCGAATGGGCGTATGCCTTGACCTTTGGCATCAACCGGACCCGCCACGACAGCGGGGACTATAGGACCGCCGCGGATATCGAAACCGCTGGCCGCCGCATATCGGTCAAGTCCGGGGCCTTCTCCCTTATGAGCCCGAAGCAGTGCGAAGGCGAAACCACGATGGAGGGCATCTGGAGCGTATATGAGCGCACGACCTGCGCAACCGAGCACGCCTATATCACCGACGATTATCAGGTATTCACGATGAATAAGGCCGAGTTCAAAGAGTTCATTTTCACCTTTGCCTCCGTTCAGCGTGAAAGCACCGCCCACAAGGGTGGCCTTAAAATCAAGGCGGGCCACGAAACCAAAAAGCGCCTTGCATGGCTGATGGCCCATTGTGAAGGGTGAAAAAAAGGGGGGTTGACATCCCGCCCCCTATATGCTATAATAAAGACACCAAGAGGAAGGAGATCTGAAAATGAAAGCGATTTACTTTGATATGGACGGCACGATCGCCAACCTGTATGCGGTTCCCAACTGGCTCCCCAAGCTCCGAGCCTATGACCCCAGCCCCTATATGGACGCCGTGCCGATGGTTCATCTGGCCACGCTGGCAAGGGTTCTGAATCGGCTCCAGCGTGAGGGCTATATGCTGGGCGTGGTGAGCTGGCTGAGTAAAGACCCTGACCCCGCATATGGCGAGCTGGTGAGCGAAGCTAAGCGGGAATGGCTGGCGAAGCACCTGCCCTCCGTCAAGTGGGATGAAATCGTAATTGTCCCCTACGGAACTCCGAAAAGCTCCGTGGTCAGCGTGAATGGGGGAATCCTGTTCGACGATGAAGCCCCGAATCGTGAAGCATGGGATGGGGTAGCCTACGATGTGAATAACATCATCAAGACCCTGTGCGGGTTGAAGTAAAAGAGGGGGAGTTAGCTCCCCCTAACTTGCCCGGGCGGGTTAGCTGGTGCTAACCAGATAATATATTATTTTTTTTTGAAAAACTCCCTTGACTTCTGACCCCCCATCTGCTATACTATAATTGTTCCAAGGGGAACGAAATAAAACAAAGGGTTGCGACCTACCGCAAGAAAGGACGTGTTACTATGAAGAACGAAACCTACCTGTCTGCTGTCAACTATGCCATCGAGAACCTGTCTGACGCTCCTGCTTCCATCCTTGAGAAGCTGACTGCCCTTTCCGCCTCCCTGTCCAAGAAGAACTCGGCTGAGCGGAAGCCCACTCCCAAGCAGCGGGAGAACGCTGGTTTCAAGGCCGACATCGTGGCCTGGATGAAGCCTGACACGCTGTACTGCGTGGCCGATGTGTGCAAGGGTGTCCCCTCTTTTGAGGGCGTGGAGGGTATGACCCACAATCGGGTGACTGCCCTGCTGTCCCAGCTCGTCAAGGAGCAGGTCATCCTGCGGGAGGAAGTCAAGGGCAAGGCCTTCTTCAAGCTTGCCTAAGTCTGAATTGAAAATGGGGGTGCCCTGTTGGGTGCCCCTGTTTTCGTGCCGTTTTCCAGCTCGTTCCATCCGGCGTTAGCCAGTGCTAACCGCCCGGGCCGACCTGGTTCGCGCAATTCTCAAATAAAATTCAAAATGCCCTCTTGACATTTGACCAAGAGTGTGCTATACTTAATTCATCAAAAGAAAGGAAGATTCTCAAATGAAAATCAAGTCGAACCTTGGCACTAAATTCCGTATCATTAACAAGGAAAGGTATAACTGTGTTGGCGAGACTGACACCTATGAGCAAGCCTTAAATTTCGTCAAAGATAATTGGGTGGAAGGGGAAGGATTTCAGATTGAGATTATGGCTGTTACCAGATGGCAAGCAGTCACCCTCTGTGAAATCACCGACAGTGACCCGCTGGACGAAGTAGACCCCGCCCACAAGGAAACCATCAAAATCGTGATGGATTTGTTGGCAAAACAGAAATGAGTTTTGAAATGCCCTCTCGGGCGTTTCAGCCCGGGCCGCCAGTAGTTCACAAATAGTTCACAATTTAACACTTGAAATCTAAAATGCCCTGTGCTATACTATTATCAGAAAGTGAAAGGAGATTCAAACGATGTTCAAGTTTTTCAAGCGATTCTTTTCTAAGCCCCTGCCCCCGTTCCAAGTGATTGTCCAAATCCCTACTGGCCAGTGTATCTTCCGTGCCGCCAAGAATCAGAAAGATGTAGACGGATGGGTGGAAGCGTTCGAGGACAGCCCCGCCGTGAACATGAAAGTTTATCAGCTTGACCCCCGTGGGGCGTATGAGCTGAAACTGGAAAAGGGTGCTGAAATCAAAAATCAGACCCGCCCCATCGGTTTTTGCCGTTAAAAATTGGGGCTTGACAACGGCCCCAACTTGTGCTATACTCTAATCAGAAAGTGAGGTGCGACCTATGACTGAAAAGCAAGCTGTCCAGATGATGAAGGCTCTGGGGTGTTCCTATGAAGAAGCCGTCCAGATTATCAAGGACGATGAAGCCATCGACAGGGGCGAGAAGCTGTTCGAGCAGACCGCCGAGCAGAAGAAGGCCACCAAGCAAATGACCGCCGCTGGTGGTAGCAAGCACAAGGAAAAGGCCAAGAGGGAGCGCAAGGTAGATGCGGACAAGCAGACCATCATTGGTGTGATTCACGATGGGCTTGAACGTGATTTAGTGGATTGGGGTTTGATGACAAATCTCATCACCAAGAATGAATCAGAATTAATACTCACCTATAATGAAAACGAATACACCGTGAAACTCATCAAGCACCGTAAATCAAAGGAGGAAAAATAAATGGATTCCGTAGTCGTGGTGTATGACACTGATACTGGCGAACTGGTATGCGTGGCTATCTCTGTCCCCAAGGCCATCAAGTACATGGTGGACCACTTGTGGCTGGATGATGACTTTCCCACCGCAGATTGGGAAGGGCGCAGTCTCCAAGAGCGTTTTGGGGAGGACTGGCAGGATGAGCTGGAAGAAATGGGCGTTGATGAACTCAATGACCTATTCGATGACCTGTGGTTTGGTCGAGCTCCTCTCATCAAATAAGGTTAGCGGGGTTAGTCCCCGCTAACTACCCGGGCCTGAAATAATATATTATTTTTTTTGAAAAAACCACTTGACTTTTGATAATCGGTATGCTATACTTAATTCATCAAAAGAAAGGAAACATAAAACAATGAGAATCGTCACCAATGTGCGCAAAAGCGCTTTGAACCATCTTATCAAAGGTACCCATTATAATGTTGTGGATGTCCATCAGCTTGAAACCGTCAAGATAACTCACCCCATCCCCTATGAAACTGGGTATTATACGGACGCATTTCCTGCCTATCTGCGAGAGTTCTATGCATACTATGACTATGATGGCCGCCCCTGGACTAAGGGCTGGCGTCTGAAAGAAGAATACCGTGAGAACCGCCCTACTTATACCATTGAGGTAACCCCTGTGGCGTATGACATTGTTCTCACAAACTGGGGTGAGAACTATGCTCAGCGGCGGTTCAACCAGTATCAGCGGTTGGCCAAACAGTATGGCTCCCTTCTGAAATAGCATAAACAGGGGCGGTTAGCCGCCCCTAACTGCCCGGGCTGCCAGCGTTCATAAATTGTTAACTGGACTTCTATCCAGTAGTGTGGTATAGTTATATCAGAAAGAGGAACAAAGGAGAAACAACAATGAAAAAGTATCGTGTGCGTGAAGGCTCTATCGTGTGGTGGATAAAGCAGATTTTTGACTTTGTGATTGGCCCCGCCCTGTTTGCTGTGTTGCTGTTGGGGCTTTGCTGGCTGTTGGGATGAGAAAAAAATTTTTTAAAAACCTATTGACAAGCCACCAAAAGTATGCTATACTGTATTCATCAGATGAGGGGAGAAAAGAAAATGAATCTTATCGCCATTCTTGTATTGATAATGTTTGCTCTGGGTTTGTGGATTATGTTATGGGTTAAAAAAATATAATAAAAAGAAAGGATGGAATGAAGTATGAAACAGTTTTTGGTGCGGGTGACCTGCGATTGGCAGGATTGGGTAGAGGCTGAGACCGAGGAAGAAGCCATTGACCAAGTCTATGAGGATTTGGACATGATTGACCACGATGTGTACGTGGAGGATATTTCTGACGATGAAGACTAACCCAGCGCCCAGCTGGGTTTTTGCCCGGGCCGCCACTGAAATAATATATTATTTTAATTTGAAAAAGGTGCTTGACTTCCTGACCCCTGTGTGTTATACTTAATTCATCAAGTGAAAGGAACTGTAAAAAAATGAAATTTCCCCACAAGTGTGTCGCCATTCTGGATTCTGAAACTGCCAACGGTCTGCTCCAGCCCCTGTTCTATGATTTTGGCTGGGTCATTCTCGATGTTATCACCCAAGAGATTTTGTGTGTTCGTTCGTTCGTGTGTGCTGAAATCTTCCTTGACAAGGCGCTGATGGCAAGTGCCTACTATGCCAAGAAGATTCCGCAGTATGAAGCCGACATCGCCAGCGGCAAGCGGACGCTCGCAAGACTTTCTACCATTCGGCGCATTTTTGCGGAAGATGTAAAAAACTTTGGTGTGACTGCCGTTGGTGCTTATAACATGAGCTTTGACAAGCGGGCCTCCAACAACACCGAACGACTGGTCACCTCCTCCAAGTATCGCTGGTTTTTTCCCTATGGCCTCGAATACTTCTGCGTGTGGCACATGGCCTGCTCCTCCATCCTCCGCTCCAAAAGGTTCATTGATTGGGCGATTGAGAATGAGTGCGTCTCCGCTCACGGCAACATTCAGACCAGCGCCGAGGTCGCCTACCGCTACCTGCTGAAAAATACGAACTTTGACGAGAAGCACATGGGCCTTGATGATGCGCTCATTGAAACCGAGATTTTCTTTGCCGTGCTGAACAGCCGCATGAAGTATGAAACTTCTGTCTCCCCTTCCTGTTGGCGGATTCCGCAAAAGCGGCGGAAAGAGCTGGAAGAGCTGGCCTAGGGGCCAGCCCTTTTGGCCCGGGCCGTTCATAAAAAGTTCACAATTAAAGCTATTGACTTATCAAATAAAGTTTGTTATACTGTATTTAGAAAAAGAAAGGAACTTACACAAATGAATTTGATTGTTGTCATTGGTATTCTCGGTTTTTGGACGCTCATACGCACCATTAGGAAGATGAAGGAAGCAAGCGACAATGCTTTTATGGATTATTCTTTTGACCTGCCAGATTTCTTCTTTTACCCTATCGTTTTTGTTTGCGAATTGGCAAAAGCAATTATTTTTCCCTCTCTCGTTTTCCTCATCATCTATCTCCATTGGTTCTGTTAATCTAAAAAGTAATAAGAAGGCGCAAGCCTTTTTGCCCGGGCCCCCGAAATAATATATTATTTTATTTTTAAAAAAGGGGTTGACTTCTGACACCCCATCTGCTATACTGTAAGTGTTCCAAGGGGGAGTGACCAACAAAGATTAGACCGATAAGGACTTCGCAAAGAATCCTAAATCGCAGTGGGTGCCGAGTCCCACCTTCTCCACCAAAACTTTTTCAAAGAAATTTGAAAAAACCCCTTGACAACCGCCACTAAGTGTGCTATAATGAATCCAGAAAGTGAGGGGAGCAAAAAGCCCCCACTAAATAAAGGGTTGCGACCTACCGCAAGAAAGGAAGTGTACACTATGCGTACCAACATCACTTATGTTTCTGTCCTGTCCAAGGTCATTGAGAACCCCATCAACCTGACTTCCGAGGAAGTCGAGAAGCTGACCGCTCTGCGTGACAGTATCGCCAAGCGGAACTCTGTCAAGAGCGACAAGCCTACCAAGGCCCAGCGTGAGAACGCCGAGCTGGCCGAGCAGGTCGCCAACGCTATGGTCGAGGGTGTGACCTACTCTATCCCCGACATCTGCGCCCTCATCCCTGCGCTGAATGAGGCCACCAGTCAGAAGGTCGGCCCCCTGATGGGCAAGCTGGTTGATGCTGGCAAGGTCGTCAAGAGCGTGGTCAAGGGCCACAACTTCTACACCCTTGCCTGATAGGGTGTAGCCCCCTGGGAGGGGGCGCAAGTCCCCTCCCCCTCTTTTAACCTGGCAGGATGTTTCGTTTGGAAAGCAGGACAACTTTCGAGGTTGCCGAATGGGGGTTCGATTCCCTCTCCTGTCACCATCTATGGGGGAGTAGCCCAACGGGCAGAGGCAACAGACTTAAAATCTGTCAAGTATGGGTTCGAATCCCATCTCCCCTACCACTGGCTTCTATGTTGTTCTCCTTTCTGGCGCTAGCCGTGGCGAATTAGCCACGGCTAACCGCCCGGGCAGGAAATAATATATTATTTTTTTCTACTTGACAAGCGCACAGGAGTATGTTATACTAATACCAGAAAACAGGAAAGGAAATTAAAAAGATGGCTATTGAAATTGAAGTAAGTGTTGAAACGTATGATGTAAACTCTGTGATTCCCGCCGAAGCTATCGCACCTGTGAGCCAGATTCAGTATGACCTGCGTACCTTGCAGGAGCGTCAAGAAAAAGCTGAGCGTGAAAGAGCAGAAGCTGAACGTATCAGCAAAATCGAGGAGCGCATCATCCAAAGCGGGGTTCTTGCTGAAATCAATAATGCTCTGTTGAATGGCTATGGGGCTGAGTTTTTGATTGGCGAAGGATTGAAAAACCATCGCCTGAAAGACCCTAATAGATGGAGTAATATGGTTGAGTGGAATTTGGGCCGTACTTTTTCTATGATACCCCAAGTCAAGAATCAAGAATTAGTGGCTTGGTTAGAAGAACACTATGCCAAAGCTGGGTATAAGATTAGTACCTATACTTATTCTCAGTCTTACTGGAAGGACTATCTGATGACGATTCATCCTCCTGTCTCTGATGCCATCTAATCACACAGGGGCGGTTAGCCGCCCCTAACTTGCCCGGGCGATTGCGGATTGGAAAAAATTTGGTAATCGGCAAACTTTTTTTCAAAAAACCTATTGACAAATCCTCTCCTCTATGTTATACTTAATTCATCAAAAGAAAGGAAATACAATAAATGATTACTGGTAACCTCTATGAATGTGCTTATGCTGATTTCGGCTCCCTGCGGTATAAGACGATGTATGATGACAAGGTGGCAGAAATCCTTAAAGAGTCCGCCGAGGCCATCACTCCTGCCGAAATCAATGTGCGCCTGCGTAAGAAGCTGGGCTATACCATGACCTCATACCGTAGCAGTGAGTATTTCATGTCTCCTCAAAAGATGGGCAGTATCCTTTCCCACATGAAGCTGGCGGGCTGTGTTGAAATCATCAAGGAACCCTATGGTGACCCTATCACTTATCCCAAAAATGAAAAAGTCTGGGTTGAGCCTACTAACGAACCCAAGTTTATCGAAGTAACTGATACACGAGGACGGCATTTCACCATCACCAATCCGATGTGGAACCCTGATACTGCGATAGGGCACTACGAATGGAAAACAATAGAACATACTGTCCAGCCCACTCGCAACCTGTATAAGTGGGTGAGAGTATAAAACTAAGGCGCTACGGCGCCTTGTTCGCCCGGGCCGTAAATTAGGGCTTGACAAAACCGCCAGCTTGTGCTATACTATGAGTATCACAAAGGGAGGGCCAATAGATGAAACAGTTTTTCAACCTCACCCAGCCTTACCAGTTTGAATGGAATGACCTGCGGTGCCTGCTAACCTGTGTCAATGTGCTGTTGGTGGTGGCGCATGGCGTTTCCGTGGCGTGGTTTGGTTTTGGTGTTGCCCTCTTGGGTATCATTAAGGACATAACTACCGAGCGCCGTTTGAGTGGTCTACTCATGCATTCCGCAACCTTGTTATTAAATATTTATTTTTTAATAAGGGCTTGACAAGGCGCAAGAAGTATGCTATACTAATACCAGAATCAAGGAAGGAGAAATAAAAAAATGTTGTTTGTTCGTTTTCGTGTGATTGAGCCTGACCTGACCGATGATACCTCTGCTATCAGCTACGGTGTGATGGTTGGTGAGAAGGTTTGGTGCGCCTGTGGCTGTGGCGGTAGCTTTGAGCCTGACGAAGTGGAAGTGCTGGATTCCTATGAGCCTACCGAAGATGTGATTGCGGGGGTTATGGGCTGGCCCTATTCGCAGGGGGAGGCGGTGGATTACTGCCCAACCAATGCCATTGACTGCCCCTACTGGAAAGAGGGTAGTATCTGCACCATCGGCAACCCCGCCGAAGAGTGCGATGAGTATCAGGCGTGTATGGAAGATGATGGGGGCTGGGATGTTGAGGAAGACGAGGATTGGGGCTCCTCTCTCGGATACTATACCAAAGACAATTATAGGAGGGAATAAAAATGAAGATTGAAAACTATGCGGTTCCTGTGATGTATGAGTTTAAGAACCTGAATGAGGGCGATGTGTTCATGAGTCCCGCCTGTAGGGATGGCGTGTTCATCAAAGTGGCGGATAGTTATACGAATAATGGCACAGATCCTGGTGATGAATTCAACGCAGTGTGCTTGAATGACGGCGATATTTATTTCTTTGACAACTTTGATGAAGTTGAAGTGGTAGATGCGTCCTTGACCATCGAGCCTAAGAGAAATAAATAAAGCTGGCCCCAGTTCGCTGGGGCTAACTGCCCGGGTCGGTTAGCGGGCGCTAACCCGATAATATATTATTTTATTTTCAAAAAAGGGGTTGACTTTGGGTAGGGGGTATGCTATACTATAATTGTTCCAAGGGACGAGGGAAAGTCAAGAGGTTGGCTGGTCGGCTGAATGGTTTGGAGATTCACCCACGAAGCCGAAAAAAATCTTCAAAAACTTCCAAAAAACCTCTTGACAAACACCAAGACCTATGGTACAATAAAGATGTTCCAAGGGAACAGGCAAGGACAGCGAGAGCTGACACCCCCCAAGACCCAAGGGACAAAACAATTAGGGTAGCGACCTACGCTAAGAAGAAAGAGGTGTTATTATGACGAAGATGACTTATGTGGCTGTGTTGGACAAGGTGCTGGCTGGTGAGACCCTGACCGCTGATGAGCTGGAGAAGGTGCGTGCTCTGCGTGAGAGCGTGGCGAAGCGGAATGCTACGAAGTCCGATAAGCCGACCAAGGCCCAGCGTGAGAACGCCGAGCTGGCGGAAACCGTGGCGAGTGCTATGGTGGAGGGCGTGACCTACTCCATCCCTGACCTGTGCAGTCTGGTTCCTGCCCTCGCTGGTGCGTCCTCGCAGAAGGTTGGCCCTCTGATGGGCAAGCTGGTTGATGCGGGTCGTGTGGTGAAGTCTGTGGTGAAGGGCCACAACTTCTATACCCTCGCCTGACCCTTTCCCCTCTAAGGAGGGGCGCAAGCCCCTCCTGCCCCTTTTCACTGGCGCTCTGTCAGATGGGCCATCTTTCGCGGTCAAAGCCCATAGGACCACGCTTGATGCTGATAAAAGAGCGTCAATGAAAAGGGGCGCGGGCCCGGGCAGGTCTGCGGCCCCACGTTAATTAAAATTGCCACGATTTTTTTCACGGACGAAAAGAACTCTGTCCGATGGCCTGAAAGTTTAGTAGAGCTTGAAAGACTTACGGCGGGGGAAGTGTTTTTTAGAAACCCGGCCGGCCGCAGTTCCCGCAGATTTGATTTTTTAAAAAATTTTTGGTAAAATATTTACAGAAAATAAAAAATAATACTTGACTTTTGTTTTTGCCTATGCTATACTACCAGTAGATAAACAAGGAGGGAACATACTATGAAACCCGATGAAAAGCGAATTGCTGAATTGATGGCCCAGCTGGGTTGCTCTCGTGCCGAGGCTGAGGACATTATTCTCTATGATTCCGAGGTTGAAGAAGGCAAGTCCACCGAATACGACTTGACCCCCGAACAGCAGGAGAATGTGAAGGAGATGAACCGCAAGACCGAACACAAGAAGGGCGCAAAGCGGAACCGCAAGCCCAACGACCTGAAAGAGGCTATCGTGGCCGAGCTTGCCGACTTCCTGAAAGAGGATGCGCAAGGGCAGGTGTATGAAGATGTGGCCATCACGAATGCCAATAGGATGATAGCATTCACCGTGAATGGCAAAAAGTTCGAGCTGACGCTGGTTGAAAAAAGACCCGCAAAAACTACTTGACAAACTGGCTCCCCTGTGCTATACTAATACCAGAAGATGAAAGGAGATACAACCCTATGAAAAACTCTATCGGTATCTTTTGCGTTTGCCCCCTGTGCGGTGCGGAGCACATCGTGGAGGTTGAGTTCGAAGACTTTTGCCGCTGGAAGGAGGGCGAGCTGGCCCAGCGCGCTTTCCCCTATCTGTCGGCGCAGGAGCGCGAATATCTCATTACTGGTATTTGCGAGGACTGCTGGCCCCAGTAATAGGCAAGAGCGAGTTAGCTCTTGCTAACTTGCCCGGGCGCCCCGCGCGTTCACATTTTATTTACATTTTGCCCCCTTGACTTTGTGTTGCCCATCGTGTATAATGAACTTGTAAGTTAAGAGAAGGAGAAATTCAAAATGGCGATTGATAAAAATGTGCGTGTCCTGATGTATGATACAGAAACCACGAACAGCTTGGATGACCCCCTATGCTATGACCTTGGTTATGAAGTTTTTGACCTCGCTGGCAACCTCTACGACCGCAACAGCTTTGTCAATGGGGATGTGTTCTGCGACAAGGAGTTGATGTCCAGCGCATACTTCTTGGATAAGATGCCCCAATACTGGGAGGAAATCAAGGCAGGCAAGCGGCAGTTGGCCTCGTGGTATCAGATTACGAAAGAGCTGTATCGGACTATCGTGGAAAACGATGTGAAAATCGTGTGCGCCCACAATGCCCGCTTCGATTACAGGGCAATCCACACGACCCAACGGTATCGCACAAGCTCAAAGTGGCGGTGGGTGCTTCCCTACGGTGTGGAATGGTGGGATACCTTGAAGATGGCTCGGAATATTCTGAAATGTGATAAACAGTATATCGAATTCTGTACGGAAAACGAATTTACTACCACTCTTGGCAAGCCCCAATTCACCGCCGAAGTGCTATACAGGTTCATTATGGGGGATAAAACTTTTTCTGAATCCCATACTGGTCTGGAAGACGTACAGATTGAGCGCAAGATATTTGAATACCTGATGGGTCGTAATCCCGAAATTGATGGGAGATTGTGGCCCAAGACCGAGGAGGAGGATGTATAAACATCCTCTTTTTTGTATAGTTATGCGCTGGCCCGGGCAACTCACGAAATAATATATTATTTTTACCTCTTGACGTGGCGCACCAATAGTGCTATACTAATTACAGAAACAAACGAGAGGAGAAAATGTAAATGATTTGCGCGAATGATGCGAGAGAGAAGGCACAAAAGGAAAATTCCAAACTGTCGCCTTTGGTGCTGACTCTGATTGACCAGAAAATCAAGAAAGCTTGTAAACAGGGACTGATGCATACCAGTGTTCAGATTGGTCTCATTCCTCTGGAAGACAAACACGTGAAGCACGTGTTGTCTGTGCTGGAACAAAATGGTTATGGCTGTCGCGCTGATAGGCTGAAAAATGCCTTTGACGAGCCTGGGGACTGGGTTTTTGAAATCAGCTGGTAATGCGGTAAGCCCTGTGGTAAATGCGCCACAGGGCCTGATGCCCGGGTCGTTCATAAATAGTTCACAATTAAAGCCTTGACAAGTTTCAAGTGGTATGCTATACTATAATTGTTCCGAAGGGCGGAAACAGTAGAGAAACGAGAGCACAGCGGAATAAGGGTAGGGAAACCCTTTGGCACTTGCATTGGTACGCAAGTTAAACATTGATACCCACAGT
>Ga0247609_10001116_pt1 | contig 33409 bp, 51 predicted proteins | sample 172DNAGHGlowgp2_FD_193487 | JGI IMG/M metagenome (GOLD analysis project Ga0247609, IMG submission 193487) | Sheep rumen microbial communities from Palmerston North, Manawatu-Wanganui, New Zealand - 1728 DNA GHGlow gp2 | ecosystem: Host-associated > Mammals > Digestive system > Stomach > Rumen ... | reverse complement strand
GGCTTGATAGTAGTTATCCATAGGGATAGTATGAACAACTTCGGGATTAATAGATAAAGAACCATCCTCATTGGTAATAAGAACCCTCTGTTTGAGAATGCTAATTATCTCATCCTTTGTAGGACGTAGATAGTTGATAACCTTCTTATAATCCTCCTGAGAAATTTTTTCTGCTTTAAGAGCATTGTCAAGCTGCTTTTTAATAGCCTTGTAGTTTGCTTCAGCATTATCCACATCATTAGGAAGGAACTTACCATTCTTCTCTGCAGTATCCAAATCATACTTGTCAAGGAGGTTTTTGATTTCCCTATCCTTTTTATTATTCTCATCCCATTGCTTAGAGATTGCCTTTATAACATTCTCAGGATTGAAGCTAATATTAACAACGCCCTGATTACCAACCTTACCACCAGACTCAAATTGAGCCATATCAGTAAGATACTTACCATTAGCATCCTTCAAATCCATAAACTCTGATAGGGCTTCATAGACAGGAGAATTGAGGTCATTAGTAATCAAGTTGTACATCATCAATGCACAAATCTCCGAGTTCTTATGTTGCTGAGGAACAGGAATAACTCCTCCAAAGCTATCATTCCTATCAATGACAGTATAGACAAAAGGCTTAATAATCTGATAAATAACATCAAAGTCTTCTCTATTCCACTCACCTTTCTCAAAATGCTCCAAAGCTTCTTGGGCTCTTTCATCCCATCTTCCCATCATATCCATGACAGACCTGAAGGAATGCATGGCTCTAATAGCCTGAGCATCTGCTACATTAATATCTGTAAAGATTCCAAGAATATGCTCTTTATCCTTTTCTGTAAGCTTCTTAGAGCCATTTACAATACCAGCAATAGTAGTATAAGAAGGAGAGGTGATAATATCATCAGCAATGAGGAAGGTGTTCTCTGTCTTCTTACCAAAGCGAGAATTAGTATTTAACTGAATACCTCCTGCATAGACTTCCTTGAATCTCTTTTGGAAATCAGTATCATTCTTATAAAAAGCCAAGTCAATAGTGGTAAACTGAATGATAGAAGCATTGGCATATACCATATTCATATAGCTACGCAGGAATGCTTCAGAATCTATATCCCCACTATAATGTTCACTATTCTCATTCAAATACTCAGTGGCCTTCTGAGCCATTATCTGCATGATGGCATTTCTCTTTACATCATCTATCTCCTGGGCTGTGTAGACTCTCCTATTACCATTTTCATCCTTACCTTCCTTCATTCTATTCAGAACTTGCAGTAAGGTCTCACCATTCTCAAAGGTAAAGGTATTTAGTTCAGGAATAAAGCAGAACTTAAAAGCCCTTCCTCCTTTATCATCAATCAAATCAAAATTAGCAATAGGCTTTACATCTCCAGCAGCAATAGCTTTTTGTCTCTCAGTAGCATACTTGATTCTCCACATCTCTTGGTCTACAAGTCCTACAAGAGCATCAAGCACTTCTGCAGAGCTCAATACAGGGCCTTTAACAGTCATAGACATGGGAGAGTCTGAGAAGATAGGAGCCAAATAATAAGAGTAAGCAGAGTCACCCCTATAGCTTCTATTCTGAACTAGCCAAATATCATCTGGAGTCCACTTGGTATAGTCTCTTACTTTTCCTTCATCATAGTCAGTGATATTATTAATGTTTCTGTAAGGAATCTCATCAGTAATATCCTGAGCATTATAAAGATGTTCAAGCCACTTATTCCTCCATGTATTAGTCTTGTGGTTATAGAACCACTCATATTTCATGTAGTTGTCTTCAATGAACTTGCGTCTTTTATTGATGTCAGGATTATACAAGCCTCTGAAAGTCTTCTGAATGTAGTTATCTGCTGAGTAGCTGTATCTTGTTTTCTTTGTAGCTGAATCATAGAAAGACTGCATATAGCTTTCATCAGTAATCAAACCTCTATTATTAAAGAAGTCCTTCCACAAGGGTCTTCCACCAACATACTGGGGATCTACCAAATAGTTATAGTCTTTAGCATTCTCATCAGAAACCTTTGAAATGGTATCAGCAATATAATGAAGGTCTTTCATCATATCAAGGAACACTTGACCTTGCTCCTCCTGAGCAAACAGAGCTATCACATTTTCTCTATTAGAAGAGATACCAAATGAGTTCACGATGAATACAGCCCTATTTACAAACAAATCAAACTCCTCTATATCTTCCTGATCTACTTCAGTATTCTCATCAGAAATATCCTTATAGAGGCTGTATGCATGCTCTACACCATCATTATCTATTATATCTTTGATAAAGTCCATCAAGTCTGCAGCATGCTCTCTATTGATGGTTTTATCTGTATTATAGATACCAGTGTCTGTAAGAACAATACCATTATTATAGTTAGCTGAGAGTTTGTCTTGCTGACATCTTGCTTCCATTTCAGTATTCAAAGGAGTAATACCAAACTTGCCTTCACCCACCTGAATCTTTGCATAAGGAATAAATACCTTACGGAAATTAGTATAAAACTGAGATGCCATAGCTCCATAGGTAGAAGGATAAGCAATACAGGTATTCCATTCAGCATCAAGATAGTCATCAGCAAGACGAGTAATAATTTGCTTTACCCAAGGATACTGACTGCTCATTTTTTCCAGCACAGGAAATACAGGGTAACCATTAGGATACCTATAATTAAATTCTTCTGCTTCTTCAATGCGAATAGGAGAACTTATGTCTATAGGTATTTCATCGTAATTATGTATTACTTGCATGAAATCATCAGGGCTCTGCATATTTTTAGCAAGGTAAGAGAGCAGAGTAGCATATATCTGACCACTAGAATACTTTCTTGTGTGTCCTAAGTCATCTTTGTCTTCACTACTCCTCTTGACATTGTAAAGCATTCTTCTCACTTTCTTAGAAAGAGAAGCTGCAGGGTCTTCAAATCTTACTTGGAAAATCCAGCCATCATTACCACTTACAGTATGACCAGTTTCATCATCTCCATCACTTGCTTCATCATTAGCCACATCATCAGGAGACTTCTCAATCATTTGAAGCCCCACAATACGAATGCCTTCCTGTTCTTCAATCTCAAGAGATGCCTGATTGTTGAACAACTCATCAAAGAAATTAAGAGTATTCTGCCACAGCTGCTTTTCTACACCATCATGACTATTTACATTCCTTCTAATCTTATCTTTGATTTGATTAAGAATGTTGCTAATCTGAATTTTCCCTACAGCGTACTGCCTACCATTGATGGGGTCACGAAGGAGGTTCCTCAGTTTCCGAGCTTCTTCTTTCTCTTTAGCTGTTTTATTATCGTCCTCAATAATATAATTCAACCTATCAAGCTCGTCAAGGATATAATCATCAATAATGTCTGAAAAGTAATCAGCAATCATTGTACCTCTATCCTTAATCTGCTGAGGTGTAAAAGTCTGATAAAATCTTGCAATAGGACTATCAGTTACTTTTAGTGCAGATTCAAAAGCATCAGACTGAGGTCTTACAGGCTTTGGTTTTGGAGTATTAGCCTCTTCATATTTTCTTTGTGCTTCAGCCTGCTGTTCAGCTGTAGGAGCAGTACCAAATGTAGTAGCACTTGCAGCCAATAATGCAGCCTCAGAAGCTTGAGAAGAAGCTTGGGTATGTTGTTTAGGCACAGCAATATAAGGCCATCCTTGAGAAGTATTGACATCAGTATTTTTTGTTATACTAATATATTTAGCCAACTCACGATAATCATCATCAGAGAGTTCTTTACCTCCCATAAAGTGATTATTAAGCTTATTATCAAGCTCTTTAGGTACTCCAGGATAATCATCAGTAATAAGCCTTCCACCACCTTCATAGTAGCCTGCAAGAGTTTCTATGCCTTGCTTAAAGCGGGGATCTATAGTGGAAACAGAAATATCTTGATTATTTGCGGCAACTACATCTTTGCCAAGCATCCTTCTATCTTCAAGAGTTTGAATAGTACCTCCTGAATTAAGAAGAATATCTTCAAGAATTTCTCCACTGCGCTTATAAGTTTCAGTAACACCTTTAGGAAGAAGGCTTTTAATCCATTCTACTAATCTACTAATGATAGACTTCTTATCAGACCTCTTACCAAAAGTTTTCTCATCATTCAGTTCTGAGATAAACTCACTATTAGTAAAGAACTCTGCAGCAAACTCATCAAGATTCTGAAGACCATAGAGCTTACCATTCTTAAGATTCTCTGGTAATTCATTGAAAGAATTAACTCCATACTTCTTAAGAATCTTTTCTCTTGCATCCTCAAATATCTTATCTAATTCTTCTCTGTGCTTAGGAGTGTTAAGTGAATTAGCTACTATAGCATGAACAATTTCATGAACAATAGTATTATCTACTTTACCATCCTTACCCTTATAAGAGGCATTCCTATTTATATATATGGTGTTTTCAATAGCATCATAAAGTCCTGCTTGTCCTCTTGATTGAGAATTGGGAACAAGTTTAACTTTAATATCACCAATCTCACCAATATTATCTACAAGAGATTTGATAAATCCTTCAAATGGAGAATTATTCTGAAGAAGATTATTCAGTATTTCTGAAACAGTTACTTCTATTTTACCGCCAAATTTTTTATTCAAATCAGGGTCTGAAGAATCTCTTGTATCAAATGCTTCCCTCAAAGCCATCTCATCAGCCATTTCTCCCATTAGCTCAACAGGAAGATTAGTAAGTTTACCATTAGGAGCTTTCATGAAAGTACCATTAGCAATAGCTCTGGCTTTGATGTCTTGCATTTCTTGCTCAATAGCTCTCTGCTTTTCTTCTGCTTTCAAATCCCTAAGGAATGACTTTCCTTCATTATTACGAAGCTTCTCAATGAAGTTAATCAAAGACTTCATTGTAGGAACATCATCAGCATTCTTTGAATTGGCGTCATTATATAGACCAATCCACTCAGCACACATCTGATTATTGAATCTATTTCTCTCACAAGCTTCAGGATATTCTTGTCTGATTTTATTCGCCAACTCCTCAATAGCGGGAGTGACTATAAGACACATTTTGCTCATATTTAATAAAAAATTTATATATTTATGGCAAAGGTACTATGAATAGAAAAAGATTCAAAATTGGTTAGTGGAATGGTTAAGTGGTTATTAGTAAAAAAAATCCTCCCTCCCACCAGGGTTAACCTGACAGAAGAGAGGAAATGACACAGAAAACAATCAATCAATATAAGCTACTCCAAACGGGGAAGCAGTTGCATATTACAATCTTTGAACATGAAAGGCATCTCACTATAATACTGAAGCCTTGCATATTGTTCATTATCATTAGAAAGATGGTTAATCAATTGCTGTAAGAGATTATAGTCTTCTTGAGAAATAGTCTCCTTATTATAACCAATCCACTTACCTACATAAGTACGTCCTAAGAGACTCTTCAGCATATACTTCACTGAGGTGCTTGTTATAGCACTATTGTACCTCCAATTATAGATGTTATCCCTAAGGATAGTAATCACACTATTAGGATAATTAACATAATCCATAGATGCAAGTGCCTTCAATGCTGAAGTTACTACATCACTGTCCTTACTATCAAGCATATCCCTAATAGAAATCAGATTCTCAAGGGTAGGCTTATTCTCAGTATTACCCAAAGACTTCATAATAGTATCCTCAAACACTGTCTTCTCAGTAGGAACTGTATGATTCAGCAAATCAATGATATAAGAATCTTTCTTTTCTACAGTAGCCAAAGGCCCACAATACTCAAGAGTAGAATCAAGCATAGCAATAGGAGAATAGCCTAAATCTGTGCGAAATTCAAAGTTCTTAATGTTTGACTGATAAAGTATGATATGCCTAAGCAATACTCCTTTATTAAACTTCTTCACATAGTCACTTGCATTCATTATTGTTATAAGCTTTGCAGCGTCATTAACAAAGAGAGCAGTATCAGCTGTACTAAAGTGATTCTTACTTGGCTGAGGAACTATAATTACATCAGCAGTCCAAGGATTCAAAGTCTTCTTATACTTCTGGGAGAGAAGAGTTCTGGATACCTTGCAACTAGGATGCACATAAACAGTCTTTGCAGTTTCAAGTAACTCCTTATGGTCTACAATAAAGTCTGTATCTACATACTTCATACCATACTGATTAAGCACAGTCTTCTCAGGGATAAAATAATATCTACCAGTATCCCAGCTATATGCCTTAAGCGAATACTCATTAATATAGGTATCTGTTAAGATATTACAATCAATTCTCAAAAATGTGTAGTCTTCCATGCCACACATTCTATCAGTTGTACTAATGCAAGCCATAATTAAATAATTACTTTGTTACGAATTTTAGAATTCAACATCAGCTTAGTAGTCTTAGCAGGATACTTACCAATGACAGTCTTGATAATGTGGAAGAGCAAATCATCTGAGAAAAGCTTCCTATCATTCTCTATGAACTCAAGGAGTCTATCCTGCACCACACTCTCTTTTACTCCCTTCTGAGAAAAATAAAGCATGATATAGTTCAGCAATCTAATAGCAAGAATACTTGCAATCTCAGGCTTGAATCTATCATTGTCCCATACACAGTCATAAATCTTAGGCTCTACAGTCTCCCATTTCTGCTCAAGCATATCCTTAGGCTGCACAAGCTTATCAAGCTTCTGAGCAATGAAGGTAGTAAAGAGATTACCTACTACATTATCCTTGTCATTCAAGAAACATCCCTTAGAGATATTCAGAATGAGTCCTAATGAACTCTCATCATCCCAGTTCTTAATGCCACTGATAGCTTTGCAGAATGTGGTATAAGCTCTTGGATTGATAGTCTGCACATTATTGTGCTTCTTGAAGATTTCCTCTCCATAGAGAAGACAGAAATTGATTGCTCTTGAATCTACGTTGTTAAACTCTGCCCATGAAGCCCAGTCTTCAACATTCAGTTTGAGATTGAAGTTAATGAACCTCGTCTTTTGAGCTGAGTCCAAAGAGGTTACACTAAACTCACCATCATCAGGATTTGATGTCAAGACAATAGTGGTATTCTTGGGTAGCTTCCAACCTACATACTGAGCTGTATTGATAAGCTCCATAGTAGCCTGCATAAAGAGGCTATTAGCTCTTGTGTAGTCATCCAATAGCAGAATACAGCCATTAGGATTCTCCTCAGAAGGAAGCCATGCAGGAGGAGCATAGCTCATACGAGTTTGATTAGTAACAGATACTCCTTGAGGTACTCTGTTAATCATACTCTCAGGCCACCACTTAGTTTTAGTAGTGCCATCCTTAGCTTTCCATTGTAGTTTTACTTCCTTCATAGGAAAACCACAAAGGTCACCAACTTCTTCAAGCTGACTCAGTGAAAGCTTACAGAAAGTCATGCCTCTCTCCTTTGCTACTTCTTCAACTACAGCAGTCTTACCAATACCTGCAGCACCTTCAATGCCTATAGCAATAGGAGTAAGACCTTTATTCTCTTGTAATTCTTTATTATTGTCTAACAAATAGTTAAACACACCAGTGAATTCACTGATTCTCATTTCACTTAGATTGCCCATTGTTGTTTGTTTTATTTTTACTTCTAAAAGGATAATAGGGAAACTTTTTCTGAAGAAGCTTAATACGTTTTCTTATACTATCCCCTTCATAAAGATAAATTCTTCCTGTCTTTTTACATTCCAATGTAATTCCATTTGCACATGAAGATATGGTGTAGCCACAAACTTTTTCTCGATAAGCAGCTACAATTACACTTTCATACATTTTAATTAGTTTTCCAGAAAAAGAATATACACATACTTTCCTGCCATACTCTTTTCTTGTTTTTTGAGGTATGTATTTCTTTCCAGCTTCTCTGCAAGAATCATAAGAAAGGACCCTATCAGGATTAACATTAATTATAATAGTTTGAGATTCCTCATTGTTCATAAGAATTTAATAAACATATTATTAGTTGAAGCACAGATACTATAAAAGCCACTAAATAGCATAGTCCTGATAGCATCAATGATATTGCAAGAAGCTTGTTTTCTCTGTATATTTCTTTTAGATACTTCATTTTACAACTCCAATCTCAAAGATGTTAATAAAGTCATCAGGATCACCATCTACTTTTTCATTGAAGTCATCTACTTCCTTTTGATTGGTAATCTTGCCATCACTATGTTCTGATAGCCATTTCCAGAGAGCTTCTTCCTCAATGAAATAATCGGAATAGTATTCACCATTGATACAAACATCAGCATAATACTTATCTTGAAAGTACTTTCCTTCAGCATCATTAGTAACATAGTAGCCCATACCAGGCTCCTCACAATACCAATAGACCTTAATATCAGGAAATTTCTCAAGAAGTACTTTATCAAAGTCAGTAACTCCCCAAGCTTCTTCAGCATCAAATCTTAGGACAGTATGCCCATCATCATCCCACCAAACCTGTTGGATAAATCCTCTCATACGCTTACCTGTACCATCAGGTTTCTTGTTTTCCCACTCTATATTAAGAGCTCTGAGAACATTGCCTTCCCAGCCTTCTGAAGAACCTTCTAAGACATCAGGATGATTGATGGCATACTCAATCTTCTCAAGGGTTTCTTTTGTACCCTCAATTACATATTGTGTCCATGCCCAATTTGCCATAATTAATCTTCTTTAATAAACAGTTTGTATTCACCTTCTACAGTGAAATCATCATAGACTTCTCTTGCATAGTCATCCCAAGAAGACAAAGGAGTATCTTGAATAATTCCTATGCATTCATAGGGATGACTATAGAGAATAATATTAGAACCAGTAAAAGACATTCTCATGAAGTTATAAGGACTTACACTACCATCTTCTTCACTTTCTATAAAGACTTCAGTAATCTTGTAGTACTCCAATGAGTCAAGAAATTCAACGAATTCCTCTGCATTAAGATATTTCTTCATAATTCTTTACCTAAAGATTTTAACCACTCTTTACTCACAAGGTATGTAGAGCTTCCAATACCTAAGTTATCATTAGGCTCTATGAGACTAGTATTCTCATCAAAGCCTTCCAAATCCATAAATGCCTGAATGTCAGGCCAGCCAATAATTTCAAAATCTTCCATGCTTAATTGTTGTTTTTGTTAATAAATACCTGGTGTAGTAACATACACTCTGTCTCCTACTTGATATTTAGAAGGTATTTTATCTATGAAATACAGTAGTAGTATTCCTGCAGAACACAAGTAATCTGAAGACACTAAATAATGATAAGTTAATTGATTACCTTTATCTACCAATATTGATATGCCGTTATTCTTAGCATAATTATAAATGTCTTCAACCTTCCTATAGCAATGTGAATCTTCAAGACCGTCTTTAATAGTCATAGAGTACTCACCTAAGTCTACTATTTTCATTGCTGTATTTCCTGAGGAATATGAATTGTCTTTCCAGGATAATCCTGATGCATACCATTAGAAGTTATAACCCATACCATGCCTGAAGGACTCTTCTTAGGAAGAGAGCATTCTCCATCTGTAAAATAGATGAGAGATGCATAATCCTTCTTATGCTTGATATACCATTCTACTGGTGGGTCAAATGAAGTTCCACCCCTGCCTACAATCTCAGGGATATGCTTACCATCATACTCTACTACCTTATTGATTCGAGTATCACACTCAAGAATAGTGACACGGGCTCCTGCCTTATAGATATACTCAATCTCTGAGAAGAAATCTTGAAGCTCCTTAGAAGATACAGAGCCTGAAGTATCAACAGCAACAAGAATACTAACCTTCTTCCTATGTTGAATACCTGCTGCTCCTTCAAATCTCTTGCTTTGCTTGCGTCTGGTGCTCTTAATATTCACATCATAGATACTTCCTAAGAGTCTTCTGAAATAAGCCTTCCAATTAAAGATTTCAGGCTTCTTCTTGCGAAGCTTCTCAATCATCTCTCTCAGCTCTCCAGGAATATTACCACATTGCTTCTCTACTTGTTCAGCAGTTCTTACTACAGCTGTCTGAATATTATTCTGTATAAGCTGCTGTGTGGCTTGTGGCGCATTTCTGAAGTCCTTCCATGTGTCATGAGTATCTACAGGATTAAAGGAATCCTTATATTCATCAGGATATTCCTCTTTTTCCTTTTTAATTCCGCTTTTTTCCTGATTTGATTCCGTTTTTTGATTTTCATCAGGATTTTCATTCCTCTCATTCCTGTTTTGAGGGCTTCCCATTCCTGTGGAGGAATCATTAGACTGTCCTCCTTGACCACCATTGCAGGGTTTCTGAGGATTTTGGGCTTGAGCTTGTTGTTTCTGAGTGAGAGCCTTATAGTACTCCTTAGTGCCTAAACCATCCTGCAAGCCTATCAGAGAGGCTTTAACAGCACTTTTAGGAAGATTCTCAATATAAGAGTTCACTTCCATATCAGCAGCTACATTGAAATGCTTTGGATCAGCAAAGAAGTCACTAATGAACATGTGCTGAAGGCAGATATGAGATAGCTCATGAGTAAGTAGTGCTATCTGCTCATCATCACTATGCTGAGCCCAGAAGTCAGGATTGATGAGCAACTCACAGTTGATTCCATCCTTTGCTACAGCAAGGGTAGGGATACTATTAGTTGTTCTCTTAGGCAAACTCAAGCAGAATAATCCATAGAAGGGGTTCTTTATGAGAAGTCTTTTAAAACATTTTTCAACTTCCATAGCTAATTGTTTGAATGTGTAATGTTTGTCTGAATAGAATCAATCCTCACATCTGTCTTATCCATCCTATTACTTATAATAATCACAGACAATGAAATGAAGATTGATAATGCAAAGAGGAATGCAAGAACAATATCTTGCAATTTAAACTTTCTCATACGATTTACTTTTAAGTTAATACTATTTTGCAGATGCTAGTTCAAATTTAGCACATGCTGGGGAATATCCCCATGTTAATACATACACTTTGTGAGAAGGATGCATGCAGTTTGATTGTCCTAATGCACCTACTGAATGGTAGGCACACTCTTTACAGATATAGCCTTTGTAATCCATACTAATCAAAGATTTCTATCAGAGCAGTATCAATCTGCTCCTTTATCATCTTTTTACTTCTTTCAAGACAATACTTGCAGTTGCCTTTGTGAGCAAGTTTATAAGAAGAAGTACAAATATACTCACAAGAATCAATAACTATTAATTCATAAGTATAGCCTTTCTCATCAGTTGCATAATTCTTGTCATTGTTTGTACTTTCTTTGCACCCCATCATCATAATGGCGAGAAGTGCTAACAATAGTAGTTTCTTCATATTAAATCAAATTTTTAAGACAATACTTTAACGCTGCTTCAACCGCTTTCTCGTAGGTTTTATAACCTGCATAAGATTCAGATAATATATTTGGGTCTAAAGTACTACCTCTATTTATCAAGTCGTAGCATTGCCAATTAAAATCTAAATCATCATTGTTAATTGCGATAAATATTCCATGCACTTCTCTCAGCCACTTCATTGCCTTTTGATGAGTGACTTTCAAAACTGGCTTTTCATCATCTCTTAAACATAACTTGTTAAGTTCTGTACAAGGCTCATCAAATCCTTTCTCTTTGAGCAGCTTTGCTACCTCGTAAGAGCAATAATCCTCAATAATCATTTCTTGTACTTTTTATCAACTTCTTGTAACATAACCATTAGTTCCATCTTTGCCTTGTCTAAACACTCTCGGCAATATGGATAAGAGGGTATATCAGGGTCACAAACAGGCCAGAAAGCTACTGCTTGTTTGCCGCATTCCACGCATTTACACTCTGATGCTTTCATAATCACAAAAGTTTTTATTTATATAAATCTCAATATAATCCACTTTCTTTTTTAACTTTTTCAACCATATCTAAAAATACCATAGTGTCTACAAACCCACCTATAGGAATACCACGATTTATAGAATCATACAATCGTCCAATTTCTTCTCCTGCTTCTTCACCAAACTCTTTAGAATATTTGTCTATGCAGGCTTGCCGTAAATCAAAATTTCTACGTTTCCACCATTTTATAATTTTATTCATAATCACAAAATATTATTCAATTCTAAGTTCAATTATATCAGTTATTTCTTCATCACTCCAATCATATTCATCCCATCCATAATGTCTGAGATTTGCTGTAAAACTATGTCCATTAACTTCAATTGAACGGAGTTTGTCACTATCAAACTCACCTAAAGTTCCGTCAGATTTTCTATATTGTATCATACTCACAACATTTTAAGTTCATGTAATTTTTCAATCATATCCACACAAGCATCAACTGGATTATTATAATATTCACTTGTGATAGCTGTAAATACTATATAAGATTGACATGCCCATCCTTGTGGTGTCTTAAACAAAATTCCACGTTCTAAAACATCCATTAATGATGCAAGACTCCAACAAGGAGTATCATAGTCTAAATCCATTGCCTTGTGGCTACCAATTCTTAAATCTTCACCACACCAATAATACATATCCGCACTTTCAATCGGCAAAAATTCTGCCAACTTTTTACTCTGGTTTAAGTCAGTAAATGATTTCATAATTTACTCTTTATACTTGTTGTTTTTATACCTGTTGCATAATACCTTTTAATAGTATCTATATTCACATAATATTTCCCATTATTATCTTGTGATAAGTTAATATCTGTAATACAAGTAGTATTATTGATATAAATGGGAATGTCGGCAGAAAATATTTGTCTGCCTATTAATGTGGCTTTGTCAACTAATTGGCTTAGTGTCATAGCTTATTCCTCCATACACATATTGAGCAGTTTTTATGGCCAGGGGTGCAATAGTAACACTCGTTGACAGTGTTTGCCCTTATGTCTTCTAAGTTTCTATTAAGTTTCATTGTTAAATAAAATCTATCGGTTCAAACATTTTTAATATATCAGTCAATACCCATGCCTTGCCAAGGTAAAACATCATGCGAGGTTCATCGTCCTTATAAAAGCTGAATTTATCAGCCACTTTACAATAATGGTCACGAGCCTCTTTTAATTCTTGTTTTGTAATGGTTATGGAATCACCATCAATCTTGTAGTTCTGATTCTCCTTTTAGTTTTTTTAAATCATTATATAGTTCAATCAATGCTTGCCCTTGTCCTGCGTAGGATATATTTCCTGTAAGATTCATGTCATGGAGTGCTTTCATCTGCTTCTCACTTGGCTTCCAAGCATACCTTTGTTTGAGGAATTTGAGCCATTTTTCAGAACTATCAGCCATTTGTATATGTGTTTCATTGAATCCGTTTTTCCTATATGCCTCAATAATCCACATAATATCGTTTATAGCTTTATCATCCTCTTCATTCCAATTAGAGGATTTCTGTTTTTGCCTTTCAAGCCAAGCAATCATGTCTCTAATTGAATGCTCTCCTCTTGGGGCACAATCTTTCCTGCCATCAAGCCAATCAAGATAAATGGATATTGCTTTCCTTATCTCCTCGTCCTTATTCTCCGTGAGTTCGGGGAAAATAGATACAATGTCTTGTAGAAAAGTCTTACCGTTATAAGATAAGTTCTCCCAATTAGGCATCATACCTCTTAATTTCCGAATAGCCTCATCATAGGCTTTTGCTTTTTGTTCTTGTGTCATAACTTATCTTCCTATTCTTTCTTTGATGGATTTGAGCCAAGATTCGGCATTTTCAAAGTCCTTGACAGTAGTTTCTCTTCCATAAGACTCAAATTCTTCTGGGGCATCTAACTTAGCATCTCGAAGAGCAATTCGAATTGTAGATATATTTTTCTCATCCTCTTCACTCCACTCATCAGACTTCGGCTCACCTTGCTTTTCAAGCCAAGCAAGTATTTCTCCGCAAGTAATATCAGGATGAATCCATGTTGGGAAAAGGCTGTGGAAATAACCATATAACCACTTTCTTACTTTTTCGTCTTGGGACTCTGCAAGTTCAGGCACATTATCATTCACCCAATTCTGAATGCCTTCATCAGATTGGTTTGTTTCTTGCAACACCTTAATTGCGTTGACAAGTTTGTTGTATTTGTCTTTGTAGTCCATAATTTTACCATTTAAATATTTCTTTATCTTCATTAATCACATTTATTGCCTCATTGACTAATCTCCACGCCTTGCTCCACATTTTATTTCCTCCAGCATCATTGCAAACAGTCTGATGTTCCATACGTAGATGTAATGCTTTCAGTTCTTGTAGAATTGCATTTTGCTCTACAATCATTGCTTCTTTGTATTTCTGTTCGTAGTCCATAATTCTAATCTTTTGATGTTGATGTTGTTGTTGATGTAGTATATATTCCACCACTACTTTGATGTGGGCAGTTTATACAATCATGAAATGGGTTGGTGCATGGGCCTCCTTCATAGCATGAAGGGCGATAAGTTCCAATAGAAATAGGAATAACTGGTTTTGAATCCCTTTCTGCCAGGAGTTCTGCCAGCCTCTCTTTAGAAAGTTTCATGTAATCTTCTTTCGTCATAAAAGTTTATCATTAGCTTTACAAATTAAATCATAGCAATCTCTGAGTTTCTTATACTCTTCTTCAGGAATATTCTCTTCTCCATACATTATATCATCTAGTTTCTCACGGAGATTATAAATCATTCCTCTAACTTGATGTTTTTTGGTTTCTAAAGGTGTCATAATTAGTCTTGTTTTGTTAATCGTTCTAATATATCTCTTGCATTAGAGATATAGTCATGTGCTTCCCTGATAGAGTTATACTCTTTGTCTGTGAGAGTATCGTCTTCATCCATAGCTTTACTTAATAGCCAATTGCAAAGAGCCAATCTTAGATTAGCCATATTTAATCTAAGTTTACCTTCAGTTAATTTCATGCCATACTAAGTTTAATAGCTAAGTCATTAACACCTCTTGCATGTAGATGCTCTTTAAGCTCATTAACTACTGAATTACTTTGAAGTCTGAGAAGCTTTTTGATAGTCTCAGGATTACCTCCTCTATAGAGGTCTAATGAATTCATTGCTTGTTGTGTCATTGTTGTTTCTTTTTTAATTGTTCTCTTTTATATTCTGCAATATAGCGGGTAGCTTGTACTTTCTCTCTACCCCCTCTATTCCAGTACCAATCTCTCCAATATTCTCTTGGATTAGTCTTCCAAAGAGGCTCTGCGGTGCTACCCATTACTTCAACACCTCATTATGAATAGTTATATTACCTTTTGAGAACATCCACTGACAATCATTGGCATTATGTCCAAGAGAGTCTAAGAGTTCATCCATATCAGGCTCATTCTCATATTCTACAGGATAAATATCTACTTCTCCTGTGCAAAAATCAAGAATTGTTAATGTTTCCATACTCTTACTTATTTAGGAATAAATAGCACCTCTCACATAGGTTGCGGTAGGTATAATACTCATAGTGTGATAGTTTTTTGCCACACATATCACAGTAATGCTCATTCTCTACTATCATGATTCCTCAATGTATTCAGTTTCATCCTCTATCCATCCAGAGCACTCTTCTATAAGCCAGTCAGTGTACATTTCAGACTTAAAGAAAACACCTTTTGCTTTCTGCTCCTCAAGGAACTGCTTGAAAAGTTCTATTAGCTGGTCAGGAGTATGATAATCATTATCATGATACTCGTCTCTCCAACAAGTGTCAGAAGTGTCTGCCCACTCATCATGCCAACCCACACCATCTTCAAATCCTTCATCTACACAAGGAGTATAGTTGTCAGTGAGGACTGATACTGTCTTACTAAGAGATTGAGAACAAGTAACATTAAACTCTCTTTGAGGAATTTCTACCTCATTCCAAGGAGCATTAGAACTAAACTCTGCTCCAGGAGGATACCATCCACTTTCAATCATATAAAATCAAGCATTAAAAAGTTAGGATTATCAATATAATTAGCATAGCTTGTAGCATTGTGAGTAGTTGCATATAGCCAAGGCCATAAGTCATCAAGCTTAGCATACCACTTATTCTTGTTATTACCAAACATTGAAGTAGTACTGGAATATTTATGGATGATTACTGGTGTTGGATCACTGAAGTTATAGACTTTCTTTTCATCAAACTTCCTTGTACCACCAATGAAGAGCAGATTACCAAAGGAATACTCAAGCTTCTTGCAGAAATCCTTGAAGTTATCTTCCTGATAGTTTTGCATCTTATTTTCTTCCTCAATATTCTGCTCAAGCATTACTCTCACATAGATAGGGCCAGTAGTAATCACCTTAGTATCCAAGAAGCTTAAATCATCAAAGAGTTTGTTCTCAGACACCTTGAATATCATCCAGCCATGTTTCACTAGGATATTCCCAGCAGGTGAGAAATAAACCCTAAGGTCAAACATTCTCACTCTGCTGTAGAATTGCATCCTAATATCTTTGTTTTGGCATTTAGCCATAAATCTTACAGGCCATAAGTACCACTTCTGAGGTGGTGCATAAGACCATGAGTTATGAGATGCAAGAATCATTCTCTATTTATTAAAAATAGTACTTAATTAAATTGCATTAAATTCCCATAGTTGCTTTATAATCTTCTATAAGAGCTTTCGTGTCTTTACATTCTATTTCTCCTTTAGATAGCTTGTCATAAAGCCAATTAATAGTATGGTACATAATTTTATACACCTTTTTTATTTGGACTCCAAATAGGTAGCCAGTAGTACCATGAGAATTTTGTACCCATTTTAAGTTGCTTGCTGCATTGTTTTCAAAATTACCATCTATATGCTTAACAACATTATAGTTGTTTGGATTATCAACAAAGTGCAAAGCAACTAATCTAGACACGTAATAATTTCTTTGTTTTCCATTATCTCTTAAAGAAACAGAAACACATTTGCGATTTTTGCTTCTATCTACTAAAACCTTTACAGGTCTATAACTTACTTCTATGCCATCTACCAAATGAATCTTTCTAATATTTCCCATATTACTGACTTGGTATTTGCTGCGCTTTCCTTGCATAGGTAAGTCTTTCCATATTTCTTTTGTCATTTATCACATCTTTCTAATTCTAAAAATTTACTAAGATTCCATATAGCCTTTTCAATATCTTCAAGACCATTCTTAGAGTCACTTCGCCAATTGTACTTAAATGCATTAAGCTTGCACCAAATAGCTACTTCTACATCACCAAAGGCAGCTCTCATAGCATCTATGCACTCTATCTGCACAGATGATTTTGACTGATAATGAGAAGGATGATTCACATTGTCCTTATTAGGATACTTAGTAGGATTGTTAACATCAAGATGTTCAAATACAATCTTCTTTATTTCTTCGTTTGTCATTTTGTAAGCTCTTTAGGTAATTAAGCAAATGTACCAACACTTTCTTCCTTACACTTTGCTGTGATGTAGTTAATACGAGTACTCTGAAGCTTCTCAAGAATCTCCTTAGTAGTCCAATCCTTCTCAATGGGAACCAATGGTACTCCATTGTAAGCAATATAGAGGCTATCAATGAAGTCAGCTACATAAATTAGCTCTTCAGCCTGTCTCTTGATTTCATTCTGCTTGGCAGTCTGATGCCTTTCTCTGATAGTTCTAATAAACTCCATAACCACCTCTCTTCCTTCTTGATAAGATAAGTTCATACTCTGTGAATACTTTCTCAGGATTTCCTACAACGGAATAGTACTTCACCTTATTGACTGTTGCCACATAGGTTACTGCGAATCTCCGTCCAGAGGAAAATACTTTTACATTTTGACTTGATTCCATGATTGTTGTTATTTAATTTCAATATTCTTTATTGAGGGGAATGATTGTATGTACTCAATGAATCTCCTTAGGTTTACAGTATTGCTATCATTGCATCTGTCAATAGCACTGAGAAGAAGAGTTTGAAATAAATCACACATATCTGAGTAGGACTCTTGGTAATCATAATCTTCTTGATTAATGAATCCTCTGAGTTCTCCAGATGCCTTGAAGAATGCCTTCCATGCTAACTTCTTCTTAAATTGCAGGGGTGGGGCTTCAGCCTTCTTTCTGTAGTCATCAATGTCAGCAATGAGACACTCACAAATATCAGGCAGCATATAAAGCAGTAGCAGCCTAACATCTGCCTGATACATATTATCAATCTTCTGAATTTCCTTCTCCATCTTCTTTCCTAAACTCTGAATTACAAGCATAGATGCCTGTTCTAATTCCTACCATAACAGATGCTGCCTTTGCAAACTTCTCCATCCTCTTGAGTTGGCTATAGAGGTTTCTCTTTGCCTTAATGAGAGTGCGCCCTATACCTACTACTTCATAGATACTTTGCTTTGCTGTGACTCTCCATGTAACTTCTTCAGGATTCTCAGGATAAGGCATACAAACTGTTTCAATAGTAATGGTGTAAGCACTATCATTCTTGTGGGGCTCTGCAGGAGTCTTCTCTTCGGGTTTAGGAGAATCAATATCTACTACTTCTACAAGAGGTTGCTCCATAGGAGTTTCTTCCTTAGGTTCAGATTTAAATAATTGAAATAAGTTCATGTTTTTAAATTAATGTTGCCAATGAGTTGAAATATCAGGTGTTGCAGGAATAGGTAGTTTAGTACATATTAGAGCTGCAGCATCTTCCATACACTTAGATTGCATGAGAGGAATATCAGGATGTCCTTCAGGATAAATGATATTTGATTCATCATGAACCAATGCAGCTAATTCCACTACTCCAAAGTAGCCTTTCTCTACAAGCCATTTGAAGAAGTTAGTCATAGCTATCTTTAGAATCACTATTCCTGAGCCTTGTGTAGGTGCATTAAGTGCCATTCTATCATACTTTGAAGCTGCCTTGAAGTGCATAGACACCATTCTTGCAATAGTATCTCCAGTGCCTTTGTGCTTAGTCCTGTATTCTTCCCAAAACTCCTGGGTAAAAGACTTTTGCCTTTCAAGCCATTCCTTGTGATCCCACCAATACATTTTATGCCCTGAGTATTTGCACATAACAATATAGCCATTCTTCCTCACAAACTGAGAACCTTTGGCTTTAAAGTCAGCAATACCCTTGAAACCATCCCAATAATCATTGGCAATCTGTTCTGCTTCTTCAATAGAGCATCCCAGAGCACCTTGAATAGCATAGGGAGAGCCTCCAAATTGCATAGCAAACTCAGGGCCTTTAGCTTTTTTTCTTAGGTCAGGTCTTTTCTTCTTAATGTCTTTTACATCTATTCCTTCAAGCTCTTTAGGAAAGCAGAATTTAGCTACAAGAGAATGAATATCACCACTACCATGAAGATACTCATTAATCATCTCTTGCTCATTATAAATATCTGCTCCTAATCTACTCTCAAGAGCTGAATAGTCACAAGAAGACCACAGATAGCCCTTAGGTGCTGTAAAGCAAGCTCTTGTTTCCTCATCACTGGGGAGCTGCTGCATATTAGGATAGGTGCAATCCTTAGGGCTGATGTGCTTGTATTTAGCCAAATCCTCATTAGGTTGTTGACTACCACAAGACATTCTACCTGATGCTGCTCCTAATTGACGATATACTGTATGTATTCTATCAGTCTTAGGATTAACAGCATTCAGATGACCTTGCCCAAAGGAAGTAACCACCTTGAAATGCTCTTGATAGTCAAAGTATAGCTTGAGGAATTCATCACAGATGCCCTTCTGAGCCTTCAGGTGCTTCTCAAGAACAGAATCCTTGTCTTCACCTGTCTTCTTATCTTTCACCTGTGTATCAAAGCCTAAATCCTTTGCAAGCTTTACTACCTGCTGAGAGCTTGACCAATTGATAGTACACTTAGGAGTCAGATTAAAGCCTTCAAAGAGGTCACCTTGCCTATTGACAAATGTATAAGCAGATAGAGTAGGGTTATTAACCACAAAGTCATCAAGCGCTTGTTTACTCTCATTGAGGAGCTTTTCATCCTTCTGCATCTTTGCTTTCCATTTCTCTTGGTCAAGATGAATACCACACCATTCAAGATATGCAATCACAGGAACAAAGTCACATTCAATCTTAGCAGCCTTAAGGAGCTCTTGCCTCTTGAGGTCTTCCACTTGAGAATGTAGAATTCTCTCAAGATAAGTAACATCTCCTGCTGCATACATAATAACATCTTTATCAAGACCTCTCCAAATGATTTCACCTCTTACAGTTTTATCAATGTTAATGCCTAGCCTTCTCCATGCAATCTCTTTGAGTGAATAGGAGATTTGACCTGCTGGATAACCAAGATGCAGCAATTGCTCCACAATCATAGTATCATATATCTTACGAGGTATGATTTTATAGTTGTAGAAGAACTGCAAATCAAACTTGGCATTCTGAAACACAAGCAGAGTAGACTCAAGGATATCCTTATAGAGAAGGATATTAACTGTAGATGTATCTACTACAATTCTTGCATCAGCAGCATCATTGCCAAACTGCACACAGAGGAAATCACATAGATGAGCATCTCTACCTGATGTCTCAGAGTCTACCTGAATGATTTTCCACTCCTTCATCATCTCAAGAGATTTCTGAGCTGTGATAATGGTGTAGTCATCATCAGGAAAGAGTTCCCTGTGTTGTGTTACAAGATAAATCATAATACAGACAATCTATGGTTTTTGAAATCTATATTACACTCATTATTATGAAAGAAAGAAGAACCAAGCAATCCATGTAAAGTAATGCCATGCATCTTTTGAAAATTGCCAAAGTCTTCAACATTCTGCAGATAGAAATCCTCAGTGACTTGCTTCTTACCAATATTGAAGTCTACAGTGATAGCTTTTGCATCAACTTTGTCTTCAGTCAGAGCTGAAAGAGAAATAGCCTTATTTGAGTTTCTGAAGAGCAGTTCACAGTTAGACAATGTAGGCATATTCAGCAGAGATACAGCGCATCCAGTGTCAACAACCATATTTAGAATATTTCCCTGAATGTCAATCTTCACATAAGGAATCTCAGTTGCTTCAAAGTTCTGAAAACTATAATGCTTGCTTCTTGCTGTAACTGTGAACACTGCTACTAAGAACAGTGCCCACAGAGTAATAAGAATGTTGGTAATCATAGGCCAGTACTTCCAAGACCACCACGAATTTCATTTTCAAGGCTCTCAACCTCTACAAACTCAATTCCTGATGTAAACAACCACTTCAGTTTCTGCCACAATGTAGCCTTTTGGCTAAGCTGAATTCTGAATTGGCAAATGCGAGTATTCAATGCAACAGATGTCTTACGCAGAGAAACTGCAGGGAACATCCACTCATCCTTATCAGAGCAATAGGTGTTATCAATCACACCAATGCCATTAGCCTGCATTACTCCAATCTTCTTGGGTGCAGAGCTTCTTGCTGCCATGATTGCCTCAAAGCCCTTAGGAAGTTGCATAGCAATACCAAGAGGAATATAAGTTACCTCTGCTACTACATCACGATGCTTCACATCATGTCCTTTCAGAGTTCCTGCCTGAGGAGCATTAAGGACTACTTCCTTTGAGGTTGAGAGGTCTACCCAATCACCCTTCTTAATTACCTTAGGGAATGGCACTAGGAAAGCACCTTCCTCATTCTTGATTCTCTTAACTTTAATCTTCAATTTCATTTTGATTTGTTATTTGTAGATTTAACTTCGAGTTCACCATCATCCCCATACTTGCTTACCTTAGGCTTTCGAGGATGTGTGCGAGTATATTTCCAAATATCTGTGTTCTTACAAACCACTATAAGCCCTTGATTCACCTTATAGTTCTCAATGTCAGGAATCAATGTAAACTCACAATGTCCTACAGTACATAGATATGGTAGGGAATATACCTTCTGAGGAGTAAGGTCTACTCTCTTGCCATTAGACACTATAGTGCCTCCTTCCATCTTCAAGCCCAGCAGGAGTATAGAATAAGTTTCCTTATCTCCCATTACTACTATGGTCTTTGTGGCAACAATAAGCAATTCTCCCCAATTATTATCGGGACTCATGTTATAGAGGATGTCTCCCTCACGAAGAGCCTTACAGAAGGAATGGTATTCCACCAATGTTTCCTCACTGTTTAGGACTCTTTTCTTCATAAATCTCTTGCGTGACATTTGTTTAGCCATTCAGAAATGTTATTCATGCCCTTCACCTTAATTCCTTCAGGCACAGAAGGCTTATCCTGAAGATAGTGATAGAGTTCCTTGCCTATGACCTCAGGATCACGCATGACTATATCACCATAAGTGAGTTCTCCTACAGCTTTAGTCTTATCAAACAGCCATACAAGAGGATTAGGATTATCAATGTTATTGACTACAATAAATCTAAAGTCTTCAAGCTTGAAGTCCTTATAGTAGTCATCCTTATCCATTGCACTCCTGATTAGCCTCCAATACAATCTTGCTTGACATTGATACTGCCATTGGACAAAAGATTTATAGAAGTCATATTCTCTATGACCACTTGTCTTGAGGTCACAAGGATAGACAATCTTCTTCTCATGGTTGACAATCAACAAGTCTGCCATTCCTCTATAAGGCACACCATCAAAGGTATCCTTGAACTTGAGCTGATAATATCTCTCAATGTTATCAAAGGGATTGTCTTCACAGAAATAGTCATGAGTCTGAGGAGAGTTCTTCAGTGCCCATACACAAGCAAACACTTTGTTATAGACATCCTGAGTAACTATCTTCTTATCACCAGCCATAAACATAGTCTGATAATATTGCTGTCCCTTCTCACGAACTACTTTACATCTTGTTTCAGGCTTCCATCTTTGCTGATATTCAGCTTGAGAGATAATAGGCATCAGGCAAGAGTCAGGAATATCATTGATGTTGGTGTATGAGTTCTTATAGAGCTTGAATACTTCCTCTACTATAGGCTTTATGGCAGGTTCCATTGAAGGAATATCACTGACAATGTATTGGTCTTGAAAGGCTTTCTCACCATCAGTAATAAGACAGTCTACCATGCTGCCAAATCTAAGGGAAGGAGTATCAATAACCTCAAAGAGCTTATCCAGCCCCTCAAAGCCAGTCTTCTCAAACTTAGTAAGAGTAGACTGAGAGAGTGCTGGGTCAGCCCTATAGGTAGGCTCATCAACCAACCAACTGATTTCTGATAGTTTCTTCATTTCTAATTGTCTTTAGCAACTCTATTGACATAGAGCTTTCTGATAATCTTAATGATTTCAACAGGAGCAGAAAGAGCCCACATCTTCTCTTCAAATGCCTGGCAGCCTTCACCGTTATGGTCTGCCTTCCATTTCTCATTGTTCTTATTCAGGCTGTTGAACTCCTTCAGCATTACCTCTTTATAAGGGGTGAGAAGTACTTCAAATTCATTTGCAAACTGCTCCAGTGTCTTAGTGACATCCTGGAATCCACTGGGGTTGTTGTTATTGTTGCTTCTGTTAAAAGCGTAGTTTCCGAAGTTACTCATGTTAATCTTTAATTTCGTTAATAATTTCTATAGCTTGTAATAGTTGTTTTTTTGAATAAATTTCAAAGTAAATGCTCTCAGGATGGTCTTCAAGCCAAGCTCTGAATAGTTTCTTCTTAATAGGAAATGTGTCATTGATAAACCCTTTGACTTCAATGATGATAGTGTGCCCTTGATGCTCAAACATAAAGTCTGGAGTGTATGTCACATCTATCAGCTTCTTCATCTGAAGCTTCAGTAGCTTTGTAGCACTGTTTTTGTCATAAAAGGGTATTGTAGGCTTAAATCCTTTGAATATTACTATCTTTTCAGGCTCATACTTCACAGGAAATCCTTTATCCTTAAGTGTTGAGTAGACCATCTTCTCAAGTTTACTCTTGAATTGAATGCCATCATACTCCAAGGTAGTAGCATTCTTAATTTTCTTGTTCACTTTCTACATAGCTTGTTCCTTTTGCTAAATCTGTAATCCACTGTGCCAACTTGAGTAATTCTCCTTGAGAGAGGATATTATCAATGTAGCAAGTCATTACAGTCTTGTAAATCCATTCTACCATATTAGAATAATGGCTTGAGTGTTTCAATAAACTTTTCTCTACCTTGGGATTTGAAGAAATCAGATATATCTTTACCACCCTCAAAGAGAGGCAGTACTATGTTTTGAAATCCCGTTTGAGCAGAGAAGTTTTCAGCATCACGCAATCCAGGGGCATCATTATCAAAGCATACATAGATGTGCTTATATCTTGACTTCAGTACATTCTGAGCTGTCTCAGACATTCCTGTAGTCTCTGACTGCACATAGACACATGGTATGTGAATATTAGCCCATAGGCATAATGCATCCTTTAGAGAAGAACAGATGACTAACTTGTCACCCTTCTGAGGTATCTTAGTCCATAAGCCAACCACAGAGCCATCATTCTTGTTAGACCACTTGTAGAGCTTTGAAAATGGCTGATAGACTTTCAGTGTGACCTTTTCTTCCTTGCGTTCAACAAAACAATAGGCATATTTTGCTGCTGGAAAGACATAGCGTTTATCATCCTTATACACTATCTTATGAGAAATAGGGTAGACCTCGGCATATTTAAGCCACTGAAGAGAGATTCCAAATGATTCCCAATAGTCAATATCATGCTTTTCCCAATCTCTTATCTTAACCTTTATATCTGAGGGTGTGCGAGTGGAAAATTTTTTACCCATAAAGGGCGTGGCACAGAAATCAACTTCAGTCTTGTTAGTCTTAAAATACCTATCTCTTCCTATCTTTCTAATCACCTCAGGGAATGAGAGATTGAAGCACTTCTGCATAAGAGTATAGATGTCTCCACGCTCTCCAGTTGCAAAATCTATGTACTTCACTCTCTTCCCATCTGGTGAATAAATACTGAATGACGGATGATTATCCTTCCTTAATGGTGAGTTGATAAGCACAGGAAGTGAGGTGATATTGAAATAATGGGTAAGAATATCCCCTTGGGATACTCTATCCATTATCTCTTTTACACTTTCACTACTATTAGCTTTCACCATAAGTCAGGGGAACTAAGCTACATCTGCAAAGGGGTCATCACTTGGGGCTGAATCACTAAAAGGGAGGTCATCATCAGGAAGAGCAGCTCCTGCAGCAAATGGGTCTTCAACAGGAGCAGGCTTACTGAGGTCAGTCTCCTTCACATTGGCATTATACTCATGGATATTGGTAATCATGCCTACGGGATCATCAGAGAAGATAGTGTCCTTCAATGCACCCATGCTCTTCCTATTCTCAATATCATCCTTGAGAATGGTATATGAGTTAGAACCATTTCTCAGAGTAATACGAGTATAAGCAGCACCATGCTGTCTGCCATCATTATCAGTCCTCACACCAAGAAGAACCTTGACCCTATTGGTAGGAATCAGCTTGCAATACTCCTTCAACTCAGAGATATCATTCTTGAAGTAATTCTGAATCTTGTCAAGCTGCTGTCCCTCACAATCAGCAGGATTAGGATTGGTAATCCATTCTCCTGTGTTCTTGTTATAGGTGTCAATAGGAGTAGTGTTGAGATAGTTGAGAATGAACTGAGTCAGCTCTTCCTCACCACGCAGCAAGGGCTTATAGTTCTTATCAAGCCTTGCAGGGCCATTCTTATAGACAGGAATCTGATGGTTCTTAGCCTGCTCCACAGGAACCCATGCAGTTCTGCCATAAGTATCCTCTACATGGATTTTAGTCTTATCCTTGTTAAACTCATAGCGATTCTCAATGAAGAAGCTCACAGTAGTCTTCAGAGGCTCTGTAAGAGCAGCATTGGTCTTATTGGGCTTACCATCCTCATAAGTGGGGTCTGCCTGCAGCATGAAGGTAATTCTCATGCTCTTATAGGGCTTACCTTCATCATCAGTCTTGTCAGTAATATACTGAGGGTCATTCTGCACATCCCTACCATAGAACTTTGAGAGCTCTTCCTTAGTAGGGTTAACACCAAGTACACGGAAACTGCCTACACCAATGTACTGCTTGAATTCACCACCTCCAGTGCTGGAGGCATTTGCTTTAATTGCCATAATATCAGTTATTTAAAAAATTAGAACCATTCATCGTTATCATCTGCTGCTGCCTGCTCATCATACTCTGTGGGAGCAGGATTTTCCTCTACTTCCTCAGTGAAAGGATTCTCTTCTACTTCCTTGGCTTCCTCATTAGCAGGCTCATCAAAATCCTTCTCCTCTAACACAGGAACAACAGTCTCAGGATACTTGAGAGTATAGCGAGTCTGAAGAATCTCCTTGCCATTCTGGTCAAGCTTACCAGTCTTCACAACCTCACGATTTACAAGGTCTTCAGTGGTATATCCACCAGTGATGTGCTTCACAGTAGCATTCATTGAGTCAATGATTGCCTGATAGCCAGCCTTCTCAGCTTCAAGCTTGGCAACCTTCTCCTCAACACGTTTTCTAATCATCTCTTCTACCTTCTCATGAATCTCCTTGATTTTCTCGTCAACCTTGTTCTTCTTGTTCACATAAGGAGTTACATTCTTAGCAATAGTCTTGATACTGCTGATTTCGATTTTACTAAATCTCTTTTCCATTGTTTTTGTTTTGATTAGTTAATATTGTTGCTTTGATAGGGTTTATTCTCCATAGTATTCCTTCATCTTATCCAACACAAGCTGAAGAGAATTGGGAATGAAATCTTCCTCAAACATCTCTGCAGGAGACTTTGCAGGAATCTCAATGCCATTCACCTTCATAGGATGAGTATAGAAGCCAAACTCAGGTCTTCCCTTGTCATCATACTTAGGCTGTGCAAAAAGAGTGATAGAAACTGACTCAAGAGGATTATACATCTTATCAAGAAGTTTACCTACAGTTGAAGCCTTGTAACCAATGACAGAGCCATCTGCTTCTACAGTTTCTGTGTGTAGCATCATAAAGACAGTAATATCATTTCTGAGACTATTACCATCTGCAATGATTCTCCTGAAGTGATCAGCTAATTCGTTGTACTTATCAAAGCCCCTCTCATTGCTTCTATCAAAGAATTCTGTACGCATAATATAGATAGCATCATCAATGACAATGTTATGAATATTAGGCATGTTCTTAGAGATGGATTGCATCATTGATGAGATACTATCCCACTTGGCAGATTGAATGAGGTTTTTCTTTTCCCTGGTGTAGTTAGCACGGGAACCCTTGAATGGCAAATCCTTACCCAAGACATTGAGAATGACTGTCTCTTGGGGATTAAGGGTCTTAATACTGGTAGACTTGCCTGTACCAGAAGACCCTAACACAATAACTAAATTGCTCATTGTTGTTAGAATTTTGATTTAATAATGTTTCTTATATCCTTGAACAGAAAGAGAGCTGTCTTTTTCTGTTGAGGATTCTTGAGAGATTTACAATACTGATATATCTTATCCATAGCCACTTTGTCATCAGGTTTAGGAAGCTCCTTGAAATCACATACAGCACCATCAAACCATAGTGGGAGAAGACCACCCATTTCTCCATTTCGGTTAACAATCACCTCCAGGAATCTAATATGGTCTTTGAGCTGTGTGATGTCATAACCAAAGTATTCGGTTATTCCAAATCTCTGAGGAGAGAAAAGTCCTAAGACAATATCAGCATCTCTTGATACATATTTACTATCACCCAAGCCCGCTACTGAAGGTCTCACTCTGCCAAGCTTGAATGCTTCATTACCTTCAGACTCAAATGCCTGCTGTTGAATAAGCACAGGAGAATAGTGGTATCTATTGCGAAGATATTTAGCACAATACTCTGAAAGCTTATCAATGGAGTTCTTGAGATTCATCCCCCTTTCAGTATCTATGAGATTCACAGTATCAATGATGATAATGCGATATTCATCAGGATTATCCTGCTCATAGTAATCAAAGGCTTCAACCTCTTGCATTACTCCAAACTCATCCTTAATCTTGATAGTCTTCTTATGCACTGTGCCATGCTCTTCAGCATATTGCTTACAATACTTATAAATACCTGTAGGATTAGCAGCCTCATTGGGGAAGATGATGTGCTCCTCAAAATAGTTGAGAAGGTCTGCAATATCAAACTGCCTTAATCTATCTACAACAGCATCATCAAGAGCTTGAGTAGTAGACCTGAGTTCCTTAGGACTTATTCTCATCTGCCCTTTACTAAAGTGATGAAGCAGCCAAGACATAAATCTTTGCATAATTCTCTCTTTAGTTTCCTCAAGAGGGAAATAGATAATCTTGAAGTCTGCTTTCTCCTTAGCAAAGTAATTATACATGATAGTCCTATAGATAAATGTGTATGAGACAAACTGACTTTTACCGCCTTTAGTGAACGAGGTAATACAGTACATAGTATCCTGCTCTACACCACAGAAATCATTTACAAACCTCTTGAATGGAGTGGGGATACAGTTAATACCACCATCTTCAACTCTCTTCTTCTTTGCTTCAATGTCTTGCATTGTCTTACTATACAATTCTCCCATAGCTGTACCTGTTATTTAAGTTCTACATCCCACTCTACATGTGTAGGTGTGCTTTCTTCAGTATTATCAAGATAACTTGCCAACTGAGACTGCTTTTCTACTTCTCCTACCATTCTACCATCTACAAGCTCTCCACCTGTAACCTTATTCTTCCAAATAAAGTACTTGAGGAGCTGCATATACTGATAGCTACCATTGAATGAAGCCACATACCTCTTGGTTGCATCAATGATTTCCTCATCAGTATAATTGCCGTATTTGAGAGTGAACTTCTTCAGCCTGTCAGCAATGCAAGATGTAGAATCTCTCCATGTGTATGCATATCCAGGTTTCTTTCCTTCAGGGAATAATGCCCTAAGCTTATTAGCAAGCTCCTTGAAGTGCTCTTCTGATGGTGGAGTAGCACCTATAGAGCTATCAGCCATAATAGACTCTACAAGGAATTCTCCATCCTGACTAAGCTCTACATAGTGAGGAAATAGATTATTCCTGTCATAAGGAGCATTGAACTTGAGATAGTTCTGCTGTCTTGCTTTCTCAAAAGTGTCTCTTGTGATAGGAGAGCCTGCAGCAAAGGAAAGCAGATATAGCATGGTATCTATATCTCTGCCATTCTTCTTGCAGGCTTCAGTGTCAAATGTAATTTTCATCTTTGAGGGTAATTAAATCGTTAATACTTATATGTTTTACATACTTTGCCTCAATATTCTCAAGAGCACCCCTCAGATAATTCTCATCCTGTGTATCCTTGAAATAGAAGATATATGTAACAGGGTCTTGAGCTCTTAGGCTTCGCCCAAACTTCTGTACAAATAATCTTTCTTTACCATCTAACTGTACAATAACTCCTGCCTGAATATCAGTGAGATTGAGACCTTCATTAGCCATTCCTACAGCATATATCCTGTGGAGCTTTTTAGAGTTGAAGGCATCAATAATCTGTTGATTCAGTGTAGAGGTTCTCTTGGAGGAGATGGTGTTCTCTTGGTCTAATTCATTTGCCTGTGCTACTGAAGCACAGAAGCATATAAATCTTTTATAAGGTGAGAATGAGGAAATCAGTTGCTTCACATAAATGGTTTTTAGCTCTCCAAGGAACCTTTTTCTTTGGCTTCCTAAGTTCACCCACTTATTATGATGATAAGGGTTATGCGAGTATTCATATCGCTGCTTCCAATACTCCATATTGGTAGTAATATACTCGTATTTCTGCTTTTGAGTGCATCTGATTATACAAGGCTGATTCTTATAGATGTACTTCTTCCTTTCATTCCAGGATATTGTAGGGCCACTCTCACCAATCTTGATTTCCTGATTAACAATGGTGTTATCAAGATTCATATCAATGACTATGACTCTTGGATCTGGAAGTATATCAGAAGAAATAGCATCCTTGAGAGATACTGTAGACACTTCAAACTTACCCCACATACTTTCTATCTCAACAATCTTCTTCCATGAGAATGTTGCTGATAGAAGATATATATAGGTAGTTTCAAAAGTCTCAAGTATGGACATTCTCTTCTCAGTGAAGCAATGATGAGCTTCATCAAGGACAAGAATATCAATAGAGCTATTCTTCAACTTATGAAGTGAAGCATAGCATAGCACAGTAAGGTCTATCTTATTTCTATCAAGACCCCATTTGTTGAATTCTTCATCCCAATTCTTGATATGTGCCTTCTCAGCCACTACAAATACTACCTTAGGCTTAGTGCTATAATGCTGTGCAGCATTGTTGACTAAATCAATAGCCATTTTACTCTTACCACAGCCTGTAGCCCACCTGAGGACAGCTCTGTATCTCGATTTGAGATTTTCAAACTCCCTTTTCTGGAGGTCTGATTTTAATATATTGTTCATTTTTGAGTGACAATTATAGACAGGAAGAACACTTTTGTATCTTCTCATAGTTATCCTTCCTGCCTAATAGAGTTACTAAGTTTATCAGATTACTTCTGCAAATTTATACATTATTTCTGTATATTTATACATTCTGATGCATAATATTTGTTAATTTATGCAGTATTTATGCATATTTATACAGTGTATAAATAAGAGAACATACTAATAGCTGAGCCCAAATAGAGCCAAAACCTTCTTGTACAAAGGCATTGCCAATGGCTTACCCTTACCATTTTTCCTATTAATGGCAATATGCTTGCCACTACAAGTAAGGAATAGCACATGACCACTCTTAATGCTTGTGTTTGCATACCAGTGTCCAGCACAAGCTGCAGGAGTTCTCTGAATCTCTTTGCTTGTCTGCTTGAAAGCCTTTGAGAGGTTAGTTACATTCTTTCTGATGTTGTTAATCAGAACTTCTTCATCCTGGATTGTCCAGGGATTAGGCTTTTGGCCTTTTCTTGATTTCTTTGCCATAAGATATTTGTATTTAATTAATGAAATAAGGCAAGTGATGTAAAATCACCTGCCCTGTTGTTCTTCGTATTCAGCTACTATTGAATCCATTATAGGATTAAGTTCTCTTCTGAACAGTAGGAAGATTTTACCTTGCTTATGAAGTTCTTCCTTGATGTCTTGGATTGCTGCATTCCTTGCTGCAATATCCACACTTTTCTTTTTAGCCATTGTTGTAAGATTTTAGATTGTTAATGTTATGTTGATTGTCATAAAAAATTGTCCCCAACTCCAACTGGGTAAACCAATCAGAGTCAGGGACTGCTATCTTACAACAATCAAGCCTATAAATTCTTAGTTATGTTCATGTGCTTCTAATGAAGCCAAATAAGAGTCTGCTTCTTGTTCAAGTAGATATTGTTCTACTTCTTCAGGAGGAGCAGTTGCAAAGTACTCATCTTCTATGATTTTGCTGATCATAGAGGATAACTCGTAAGCACATTCACTAACACCATCTTTATAAGATTGGTTATTAGTGCTATTCTGTGCTCTTTGATTCCAGGATGAAATCAGATTGAATAATTGTCCTTCATAAATCATATCTTTGTTATTTAAGTTATACAATGAAAAGCCTCCTACCTTCACAGGCAAGAGGATAGGTATGAAAAATTAAAAACCACTAAAACTAAAATTAATATGAATAAAAACTAAATTATGATTAATTCAAGAATACCACTGTATTCTTTTGTAGGAGTGGGGAGAATCGGACTCCCCCTGTGAGACCTACACAGTCCCTTCAGCTCAAGAAAACTTTTAAAGAGGCAGAACTGCTGTTTTATAAACTCGACTATAAATTTTTTTATACTTTTCTTGATTCAGTGTCTCAAACCACCGAGGACTCCCTTATAATATTTGTACTCCCAGATGGAATTGCACCATCGTCTAAGCTTTAGGAGAGCTTTATTCTATCTGCTGAACTATGGGAGCATCAGGGAGAGAGTGGTAGATGGAAGCGAATAATCTCCACTCTTTTTTATCTCCCTTATTTTGAGGTACGGATAGTCTTAAAATCCCCCACGCTTGGGGGAGAATGTTTAACTAAAAATCCTATAATGACGTATCATGAAACAAGAATATTAGCCTCACGGCTGTGATTCCTATTGGATTCGAACCAATGACCTACTGCTTAGCCTACCACTCTATGTTACCATAGCCAAACAATCATTCAGCATATTGCTGTTGGCGAACCTGACTGTAGAATCTCACTACAGAACTACTATCTCTACTCAGATAGTCGCTTTATATAAGCTACCCATACTTGATTGTTGTTGTGGTCTGGACTGTCTCTTCACCATATTGAAATTCTTGCAAGATATAACAACATATCACAATCTGTCAAAACTCCATGTGTTATAAATTTCAACTTAGGTATCTCCCGTTCAGTCTCTACACGATTATAAGCTGTTACAGATAACATTCTGTCATTAACTATTCGACTACGTATCAAGTTTCTCCTTTGTCTACTTAGTCACTTATTTTCGCTCGGTATAGTCCTCCAACATTATTGATTAGTTGGCTTTACGTAAGCTTATCTATGCGTGTAGGGAATCAAACCCATCGCCGTTTATAGCATCCACTTACTTCTCTTGCCGAAGAGGATTTCCACCGAATTTAGGAGATTCTACTATGGGATTTCTCGCCATAGCACTCCTGTTTATTTCTTCACAGAAATATTTGAAGGCAGTTGCTCTATCCAACTGAGCTAAGGAACCATAAGGTCTCCAATGCTGATTCACTCATACCAAGACACATTTTCCATTCACTAACATTTTACTTACATCAGAGACCTTTTATCTTTGCAAATTTACGAATATTTATGCAATACTACAAATAAATATTCACTTTTTATCAAAACTTTTACAAAGTTTAATAGATGATACACAGGTGCCACAGTATTTATGTACTGGGCAACCTGTGCATTTAGGATATTTGTCTATGTATTTCATTTTAGCATTTTATACCAAATGTCATAACCTGTATAGTGCATAATATCTCTCAGTGAGAGCATTTGAGAGCACATAGATACAAGATATGTATCTGCGAGAATCATCAGGAGTGTCTTAGCTGACAGCTCCATAGTGCATACAGTGAGGATAATCATCACTGCAGTAAGGTAGAATAATATTGCTTTCATTGTTGTAAGAATTTAAGGGAGCCTAATTAGACTCCCTTTATTATAAATAAGGTGTATTATAGGAATATACTTTCATCCATATCTCTTGCTGCATCCTTTAGAGCTGTGTACTCTTTGTTGAAATGCATCATATCTTCAATATGCTGTCTTTTGAGCTTGTAGTCTGTGATAGCTCTATCATATACTGGCATATATACATTATCAGCCAATAATGAATTGTCTTCTTTACTACTATACTCATAAAGAGCATTGTCAGAGTATATGAGATAAAAGTCATTGAGAGGATGAGTATAGTGTTTGATAACCATACCCAATAGTTTCTCCCCTTCAAAAGGGAATTCTACAATGTCATGCAAGTCTTCCATAAGCCAATAGTTTAAATTAGACAAATCTGCATAAGCAGTATATCTTTGATTGATTGTTAGGAAAACTTAATAACACCAACTATATTCTTCAAATTCTTTGATTGATTTCAGGTATGATGTGTTATATACATCCAAATCCTGATATCTCTCATAGAAGGCTTCTTCAATTTCAGGATTCTCATCCATCATTTGA
>Ga0247609_10001115_pt1 | contig 33412 bp, 56 predicted proteins | sample 172DNAGHGlowgp2_FD_193487 | JGI IMG/M metagenome (GOLD analysis project Ga0247609, IMG submission 193487) | Sheep rumen microbial communities from Palmerston North, Manawatu-Wanganui, New Zealand - 1728 DNA GHGlow gp2 | ecosystem: Host-associated > Mammals > Digestive system > Stomach > Rumen ... | reverse complement strand
AACATCTGTTGGTCCTCAACCTTTTCAATGTTATATTTAATCCATATACCACTGTTGTACGAATTTTGACTTCGTAGAACTCCACACATTTGATATTTCTTATGCTGGTAAATCCATTGAAATACTTTATCACACCTCAATACCTCATAAGTAGAGAACTGAGGGTCATTATAATTCGCAGTATCTACAATCAACCATTTATTATATTTACCATGATTATCTGGTATAAGTATATATAAACCACAGGGGAATGCGGCATCATATCTTTTTTTAAACATTTCTTCATAGTATGGAACAATTGTATCGTTTCCATCTTGACTGGGTTTAAATTGTATATGATAGGTAATCGCATCTTTAGCGTATGTTTGCGAACTATATACCAAGTATTTCACATCAACCGCAATTTGAACGCTAGGGTCTGGAGTTAAATCATTTAATTGTAGGGGTTGTGGGTCATGCACATAGTCGAACAGATAACACGTTCTAGTAGCCAAGTCATTATACCAAGTGGCTTCAGTTATCTGGTCTGCTTCGTACTTTCGTACCTCACCATTCCAAGCCCCTTTTTGACTCGCCAATTGACGGTATTTATTTAGGCTCGGCATACTACCCCTCCTTTATTGTATTTACTCTTGCACCTGCATCCAATATAAGTTTCCTATATGTATCGAAATCAAATTCGGTTTCTTCTAGTTTCTTTCTCGCTTCTTCTAAAATGCTGAGTATATCAACAACTTCAGTAGGATAGGAGAGCAAACTATTAAATCCGTCTAATCGGTACATTAAATTATCAAATGCTCGTTTAATATCTACATCTGGATATTGACCCTTTGTGGCAGGGTCAGCCAATAATAGCAAAAAGAATATTTGCTTTCGTAGTGCTTCTTTCGTATCTTTAACTTGTTCTCTCTTAAATGTTCCATACTTATGACTTAACATTGTTGCCTCCTAAATATCCGTTATAGATATAACCTCTGTCTCGAATCAAATCTCTTTGTTTCTTAACAGCGTTATCATAAACGTTTTGCATAGTAGACAAATGTTGCGCCTGAGAATAAAACTTCGACTCTTTATTGCTTGTTATCATTTGTTGCATTGTCAATTTGGAATTAAGCAAAGGCTCAATCCATTCAATTAACATACCTAACGCTAACATTTCAATAACAAAATCTCTATCTTGTGTTTCATCAGTCGCTTGTTTAAGTCCATAAGTCATCTCCATTATTTCATCATCCATCTCTACAGAAGAAAACATTCTTCGACAATAAGGCTTAGAAATAGCAGAGTGAAGATATTCCGTTAATTGTGCTGTGACATCATCAACAGAATACTTTAAGAAATCATAGTCATTCACTTTACGTAAGAGCGCACTATTAATATCATCATAAAGCAGAGATGCCATACTAAACACCTCCGTTCCTTTAATTATTTGCTAACATAAGAAGCATATTAGTTCCGAAGATTCCATCAAGAGCCTTAATCTTAGCAACAGAGTCGAGACTACCATCGTCAATCTTAGTAGCAACAATGCCTTTAACACACTCTTTGCAACCGTTAGGAAGTTTTGCTATTGCTTCTTTCATCTGTTCGTTAGGCATATCAATAATATCTTCAAAATCTCCCTCGTAGAATCTACTATAAAATTCTTCAAGTTTAGGAAACTCCTCAACAAAGTCAGGGTCCTCAACTACAAAACGAGGATAGAAAAGATAATTAGTCGGATTAGCACTCTGTGCTTCACGTCTTAAATCTTCATATGAGATATATTCAATATTTCCATATCCCTCGAAACGATACTTAGTTCCACTGTAACCAATGAAATTAAGTCCGCCACTTGTAACAGACTTACAAGCAATCATATCATTGTTAGAAAACTTTGACTCTGCCTTAACCTTTTTGACGGGTTTAACAGGCTTTTCTTCAGCCTTAGTTTCTTTAACAACTGTTTCTTCCCTAAGTTCTGCGAATAAATCTTCGTCTTTCTTTGTTCTTGCCATTTTAATCTCCTTTTTCTCATAGGGGAGAGTCTCCTCTCCCCGTTAAACATCAATTAAGGTGTAATTGTCCAAACACCGAAGTATTTAGAAATAACTGTACCTACACCAATCTTTCTCTGGATTTCATATGTCTGCTGGTCATTAAGAGTTGCACCAATCTCGTTAACTTCGAGGATTGTCTCACCACCATTAATGAACTTGATAAATTTATTATCTTCACCAACGGGCATAATGTATAACTTAGTATTGTCTACAAGAGCACCTGTAGAGGCACTAAGGTCACTAAGGTTGTATCTCTGAGGCATCTCAAGAAGGTCTGTACCTTCATAGTCACCAAGGATACCAGTGTGAGCGATTGCTTCTTTCTGTGAAGGAGCCATCCAGTTAACAGCACTGGAGTTATTAACAAGGTTGTTCAATTTCTTAAGAGCAGTCTTTGTACCCATAATAACAACAGGTGTCTGGTTAAGTGACTCAACTACTTCGATAATATGGTCGAAGTTATCCTTGTTAGCGGCGTTAAGAGCACCACTATCTGTAAGTCCGGCAGGGAGAGGCAATGTGCTTGCCGCATTTGCGAACTTAGAGAAAATCTGCTGAATTGTAAAGTCAACGAATGCCTTAACTGCGGCATCGATGAAAGCAGCCCAAGACTTCTTTCCAGTAAGGAAAAGTCTAATGTCCTGTCCTACCTTAACTCCGTAGTAAGCAGTAGGAACTGTGTAAGGTTCACCAGCCTTAAGTTTCTGCTGAATCAAGTCATGATGTGAACCACTAACTTTCTCAATCTGGAGATATGTTTCTTTCTCTACCCAGAACTCATTAGCATCACCATCTGCAAGGTTAATTTCCTCAACATACTTGTTGAAGATATCAAGTCCTCTAAGACCCTCTGTAACCTTGATTTCAATCATTTCCTCGATTACTGCGAAGAACTCTCTAGCAGACTCAGACTTAAGAGCACGCTTAATCTGTTTGTCTGTTGACTTCTCGTTAAGACCAGTATACTGGAAGCAGAGTTCCTTAATCTTGTCATCTACTTCACTCTTAGTCATAACACGATTGTTTTCTGTATCAAAAATTTCTATGCCATTAGCGGCATCGAATAAAAGATTTTTTACTGCTACATCTATCATGATTTATTCCTCCTTTCCCCTCAATTATGCGATAACCAACTTCTTGTTGGCGATTGCTGTGATTGCTACACCTGCATTGAGGTTGTTCATGTTTCCTTCGAAACCTTCTGCCGAAACTTCGAAAATATCACCAGCATATAACTGATGCGCTCTTGCAACATCGCCTGCTTCAAGATAGAATCTCTTTTCGCTAGCAATCTGCTTGGGTGCATCATAAGGGTTATCAGGAACGTTGTAAACCAAAAGAGCATCAAAGCCAAGGTCTGCAAGAACCTCTACATACCAGTTACCGTCTGCTGCCTGTCCTCTAACAATACCGTTGAAAGAGTTTGCAGTTGCTTCTGCATAGTTATCAAAACTATTCCAGTTACCTCTCTTAACAATGTTACCATTATCAGTATCAGTAGAGAGCGTTACGTTGTAAATGTGTCCGCCGTAATTAGTTGCCAAAAGTTTAGATACATTGGCATCAGCGTGATTGCGAGTAAAATCTACTGCCATCTTTTTTTCCTCCTAATAATTTTTAAAAATAAAAAAAAAGGCTTACGCCTCAGTTTCACTGTTTGTTGCAAACAGAGTACCATATCTTCCTACTTTCTTTGTCTCTCTAGGAATGCCAACGAACTTTGCTTCAAAGCCATTAGCATTAGAAGAAACACTAAAGTTACTATGCTTTGCATAGTCAAGAAGAATAGCATCTGCTTTTGCTTTCACTTCGTCAATCTCTAATTCGAAGTGTGCATCCTGTTTCATAAAGTCTTGATACTCTTTAGTATCAAATACCTTAGAATAGTCTTCAGAATTAAGAATCGCCATCTTATCAGGTTCTTCTTCGTAATGACGAAGTTTCTCACTTATCTCTGCAAACTGAGTTTTCTGTGCTTCCAATTGTTCTTTCTGCTCGGCAGTTACGAACACATGGAAGATTTCAACTCTCTCTCCAGTAAGTGAATACTCTCCGTTGTTTTCCTCGTATGACTGTCTGTAGCATTTGCCACTAAACATACCATACATTTCAACATACTTTTCCTCTTCAAACATTTCAATACAATACCACTCATTATCTGCTTCGCCATAAGTTGCATCAATAAGCATAGACATTGCATCGAGTTTTGCAGTTAAACCAATACTGAACTCACGAACCTTATCATTGAATTCAACCTTGTACTGAACCTTTTTAATGCCTGCAATCTCTTGTCCTTCTTCTGCTCCATCATCGTTGATGGCAGGGTTAATCGTAGGCTCATCATCTCCAGTGGGGTCACCAGAAGGGTCGGGGTCATTCGAAGGGTCAGGGTCACCAGCAGAGTCATTCAAATCCTCTGTTACTATTGGTGCGACTTCTTCTGAAACAGGTTCTTCAACAGTAGGCTCGTTTGCAGATTCTTCATTTGTAGGTTCTGCATTCTTAACTTCTTCGTTAATATTTTCTTGAGTCATTTCCTCAAAAGAAACTTGTTTTGCTTTCTTCACTTCTTCTTCCTCCTTTCCACAAGAGTTGTTTATATTAAGATTAGAGAGAGTAGTATTTAACTTCTCCAACACCTTAACCAACTTATCGTTTGTTTCGAACTTAACAGAATTATTTTCTTCACTAAAATCAACGATGTCAGCCCTAGAACCTAACATTCCTTCTCCGATTTCTGTTCCGTCATCTTCACTTCCAAGAAGTGTAGAGCCATTAACATAGAAATCTTCAAGGACAAGATAGTTTTCTTTTACATCATAAGACATCTTTTCTATACAGAGTTCAACACTATTCTTTGTTCCTTGCTTACGCTCTATGATTTCTGCGGTCTTTGTATATTCAATAGGAATATAACCGTAGCAACAGATATATGTCTTATCCATATCTTCATCATATTCTTTCCACGCAGGCTCAGATGAAAAAGAACCGACTTGACGCTCTATATAAACGATTTCTCTTTCGCCTTTTTCATTTTCGATTTCTTCTATTTCGTGTGCTTCGAAATCCCAAGTGCCATCATCAAGTTGATGAATAGCGGCAAGGATGGGTCTATCTGGTATTGTAAGCATAGCCTTATCAGCAGCCTCATCGGGAACAAAACTACCATTACGATTAAGCAATGTGTGAAATAACTTAAACTTAAGTTTCATCATTCCTCTATGTGCATCATCGGATTGCATTTCCTCAAATGTAATTGGAACTTTAACTGCAAGTTTGTATCCACTCTTAGAAGAATCAAAAGACTTGAAATTCTGCTCTTGACAGAAACGAAGTAAATCGTCAAAAGTCAATATCTTTTTGTTCATCTTATTTCCTTTCCTATACACAAATATTATTAGTGTATATGACTTTCTTTTTATCAAATGTTTGTTTTTTTGATGCGTCGTTTATAAAGACAAAGAAGTTTCCTTGTTTAGATAATTCTTTGTAATTATTTTTTCTCAACTCTTTTGCGACTTCTTCATCAGAAGTTTTAATAAAGTGATTCATAATATCTCCTTTTATTCATTTCTTGAATCATCGCCTTTAGGTGTCAATTCATCATCTGGTTTCTCTGGAGCACCTTGTCCAACCTCTGGAGTATATCCATCATTACTTGTAGTGAATGAAGATGTTAACGGGAATCTCATCTTTTCTTGAAGTTTAAGAACTTCTGTCTCAAGATAGATTTGAGCAAGTTGTTCTTTTTCGCTAACACCAATAAGTGTGCCGTATGCCAACCTATTAGAGTAACTGTACTGACAACTCTTTAACATCTGTTCTGCAAGATTTTCACGGGTATATACCGAACATTCAAAGTGTTTAACCTTTGAAGGTTTGGTCATCATAAGAGCAAGTTGGAGATTACAGAAGCCATCAATCTGTGGTATCAAAGGAGAGACAGCAAACTCTGTCTCTGATTTTAACCAAGCGTTGAAAGCCGCCGTGCTCGTAATCTTATTTGCATTAAGAACTGCACCGCCACCAGCAGTCTGGAGTATCTGATTAGAAGATACTTCAACACTATTGGTATCTTTATCTACACTTTTCTCAAAGTCGATTGTTTTGAGTTCCTTACCGGGAATTGCACCTATACCAACATTGTCGGGTATCTGACCTGCACTTATCATTCTTTGAAGATAATCAAGAGACAAGTCAGGACTTATTGCAAAGTCATCAGCATTTCTTGCACCAGACAATACTTCCATAGGTAAATAAATAAGTTTATATATACTTAATGCATCCGCTTCCGCTTGAATATCAACAAGGTCTTCCAATCCTGCTAATTGTAAGAACAACGGCAAGAAAGGTGGAATGTTCATATTATATGTGTCTGTTCTAAATTTAAAACAAACACTATATTGAGCAGGGCAATGTACATATTTTTGAGTAGAATCTTTTTCATACTCGGCATACATCTCTTTTAAAGGAGAACCGATGTATTCTATGATTTTCTGTTTCTGTGAATTTCTCCATTTAGACATATCTATGGAGAAACCATAACATCCAAAATCTTCATAAATACCATCTATAACACATTCATCAGGGTCTAACTGATAAAATGATACCCCTTTATCTGATGTACCTTTACCGTCTTTAAGAATAATGCCATAATAAACATCTTCTCTAAATACGTTAACAAGAACAGGATACATATTGTTCTGCAAATTTAAAACTTCAAGACAATCAAGAGTATTGCTGTATGAGCGCAATACTTCTTTTGCGGTTGAATCCGTTGGTTCTTTTATCATATCATAGTTAGGTGAAATCTTTCTGCAATCAAGACAAAACATTGAAGCATACCAATTTACAAGTCTATAAAATATGTTAGACCTATAATAAAGGTATCTCGCTGTATTTCTTAGATTCTTTTCATTACCACCCACATTACCAATCCATCTCTTGAGTTCTTCTTTATTGATAGCATTTATCGAAGGATTAGTAATTTTATTAATGTCTCTTAATTGTTGAAGGTCTGCATCTTTTGCCTTTTTGTACATTAATGTATTGTTTGTTGATTCAGCAACCGTATGGTTGTTGTTCTTTTCGTTAGCCATACGACTACTCCTTTCCTAAAAATAAAAGAGGGATTGAATAATCAACCCCTCACTGCTATGTATTAATACCCTATAGGTACTGTTTTAATGGTGACTCGGCACGGCTTGTATTGAGATACCGTATACTCCTGAAAAAGTCGCTTGTTTTGCCTCGGTTACCAACCTTAACGCCACCACTAATAACTATGTTTTGCTGGTCTTATTAAGAACTTATTTAAGAGTGCTTGTGTGCTTTGTGCTTTAGGTTTTAATCCTAATTCGATTTGACAAGCACACCAATAGTTGTAAGCCATAGAAGAATAACGGTCTTTACGCATACCGCTTTGCTCGTGAACCCTTATCATATTATTCTTAACCTCGTGTTCAAGTTTAATCAACTCGTACTCGGCAAGAGTAGTTTGAACGTAAGGATTTTTAATCAAAGCCTTTTCAGTATCGCTTAAAGACTTAAATTTCTTAAATGTCTTTTCTATCTTATCATCACACTCGGTTTCGTCAATTAGCAAATTAATCTTACCATTCTGAATACCCGTTCTTAATAAAAGACATATTTCATTATTGAACTTATCACTAGCCTTAACAGACCACACAACTTTATTAGGGTCTTTAACTTTACAACGTGCCGCCATATCTGCATCATTGATACAAGTCATAGCCTTATAAACCTTGCCAGTCTCTGGGTCATATTGGTCTTTAACAATAAAGTCGAAGATTCCCAGACCCAAACCCATTGTATCAAGAACAAGGTCTGTACATTTATACTGATAAAAATATCGCATAATGATAAGACCTGCGTCATCAGTAGTTTTACCTTCAAGTGCTTCTGCATAACAGAAGTTAGATTGGTAAGAGGTGTCATCTTGTTGTACAAGTTCATTAATAAAAATAGCGGTAGCATCGTTTTTCTTTTTCTTCGTTGACTGCATTAACGCAACATCGACTGAAAGAATACGTCTACCATTATCTGAAACATTAGGAACTGGATTGTTCTGCGTGTAATATTTTAAAGGAAGGAGAGCGTGTTCAATTCTTCTACAATGATTTATATCTTCATATTTGAACAGGTTATCTCCATCATCACCAAACCACATACAACCCATTTCCATATCAAATAATATTTGATTAAAGTTGGACTCACTCATTTCATCTTCAATCTGTTCACGAGAGAGTAATCCCTCTCTAATTGAAAGTTGATATGGTAAGCCACATACGAAATAACTTTTACCAGCCAAGAAATTAAGAACATAACTCTGTACTTTTTTATATGCCCACGAACTCTTAAAGTAAGCAGAGGACATATATATTTCTTTATTACGTTCTACTAAATGTGCATACTCTGGTTTGTCAAGATAACCCGGGTGTCGAGGCGATGTTAAGAATTTTCTTAATACCAAATCAACAATCTTCTCGGATATCATTCTAAACTCATCACAAATCAAAAGATTCGCACGACAACCACGAGCATTATCCGTACTTGGTCTGGTTCGTATCCATGAACCATTAGCAAACAAAATTTCTGAATCTTGTGTGTTAATAGAACATTTAATTATTTCACGTCTTAAGAATGCAGACTTAGGCATAAGTTCATCTTGAATCTTAAGAAGAACTTCATTTGCCTGTTTCAAAGTACCAGATACAACAATTACCTTTGTGCCCGGATAAAGAATACATCTTATGACGGCAAACACGGCAGTTAAGAAAGTTTTGGCAATACCACGAGCACCTATAAAACAAAAGTAATTATATTGCATCATTGCCCACAATAATATCTTTTGGAACCATTTGAGTTTTATATTCAAACAATCTTCCGCAAATCTATGTGGGTTTGCTCTATAGTAAGAACAACTTCGAGCAACTGCATCCATAATCTTTTTTTCTTTATCCTGAGCAATTTGTTGTTCGGACTTAATCATCTAATTGAGTACCGAATATCTTACCAAACAATTCTTCCGAGTATTCCTCGTCTTGATATTCTTGTTTAGTAACGGTGTATTTCTTCATAAATTGTTCATAACGAGAAGTAATGGCATTCTTCAATCCCATCATCTTACCAAGATGACCCAGGAAGAAAATGTCTACAAGAGCACCTATCTTATCAACATCCTTAAATTCGGATGATTGCTCAGGGATAGGTTCTTCTTCTTCCCACTTCTCTATTAATTGTCCATAAGATTTAGCATCTGTTAAAGATGCAGAACCTTTTTGAGATGGTTTAAGTTGAGCAGAAGCCATCAACTCTTGCAAGGTCTTATCTAATTCCTTGGTATCCTTACCTTGTTTCTGTGCTTTCTCTATAGCCAACTCTGTAAAACAAATTCTCTTGAACAATAATTCTTGTGCCTTAGACTCACACGCATAACGTGTAGTCCAATCCTCGTATTCCTTTTCCAAGAACAAGAGGTCTACATTATTATACTCGTCACCAAATCTATCTTTGGCTTTACGAATAAACTCTTGATTAATCTTTTCGGTTTCTTCATCTAATTCTGTTTTGATTTCAGAACTACCGAAGTCACTGTCTGCGTATGTTTTATTTTTCCATTGTGGTAATGACATTACATTAGTGATATACGTTCCAAATGCAGAGCGTGACCTTTCTTTAACATCATCACTCGCACCCTTTACGCATTTTTCATAAAGGTCATCATCATAAACTCTGTCAAGAATTTGCAAAACCTTTTGCACACTCTCTTTAGTTTCATTAGGCTCATCTCTATCTTTCTCTCTCTGTTCAGCCATCTTAAGTAAACATTCTTTACAGATAGGATTCTTACCATCGAGATAACGAGAATCAACGTAATAACCTTTATTCTTATGTTTAAATTCACCACACACAGGGCATCTTAAATATTCTCCATCTAAAATGCCATTATAATATTTTGAAATCTCAAGATATTCTTCACGAAGGGAAGACGTACCACGAGACTTTAATTCTTCTACGCTTAATGCGTATCGTAAACTAGCCATTATTTCTTCCTTTCATTCCTAAATCCTTTTGTTCGTTAGAGCGTAGACGGGATTTGAACCCGTGACACACGGCTGATAATCCGTTGCTCCTGCCGAACTGAGCTACTACGCAACCATCTGGTGCTTAGACCAGACCCACTAAGCGTGGTGACTATATATGAAAAACTCCGCACAGCACTAGAGTCCATACGGAGTTAATCTCACCAGTCTAATTCTGGATTAGTTAAATCAGCAAGTTGACTTTTCATTCTCCTTGCCTGTGTAAATTTTATTACGGCTTTGAAGTTCGACATTCTTTTTTTACCAGTTCTTGGGTCAACACATTTTCTAGGCTCTTTCTTCACTAACATAAAAGCACCAAAGTGTGGGATAACAACTTTATCGCCTCTTATTAATGCTTCCATTATTACGTGAAACACTTCTCTTATAACAATCTCAACATCTGACTTTGTATAACCAGTTCTTTCAGATACGAGATTGATAAGATTACCAAGACCAACTTCGCCCATTATATTTTCTTATACCTTGGTCTTTCGTTTTTGTCTTGACCTGCTAGGAAATATGTATTGCCCTGTCGAATCTTTCCGTCTTTGTCTTTAATCTTGCCATCGCAGTTTACGTTGGAACACACGAACACATTAGTGTCTTTTATATGTACAAAGGGTGAACCACACGCTCTGCATAGCGTTTGTTTTTTATCACTCATAATTAAAATCTCCTTTTATTCCTCTGGGGATTTCGCCTTCCCCCGCTAAGTCGAATAACAATCAGTAAACTTTTCAGTAATAGCAACGGTTTTAAGCGTTTTTATTTCAAAGGGTAGTACAAAAAAAGTATAAAAAAGTGTATTTTTTTAATATTTTTTTGCAAAAAAGTTTATAGTTTTTGATATTTTTTATGTAAAAAGTTTTATTTTTTAAATTTTTTTACGGTTTTTATTATCTTTATTCTCTGTAAAACATTCCAAGAATATATCTGGATTTACTTCATATAAGGTTTTTAACAGTAAAGAGCGATTCTTATTAAGGTTACTTCTTAATTTATTTTTATTACAAGTAATACTTGGAGAAATTAAGAACGCTCTGTCTATTAACCAAGACATTAATCCTTTATAATTACGTGATATATACATACTTCTTATATCTTCAACCATCTTATAAAAGTCATGTCTTAATACTAAATATCTTTCATGTTCAATTCCAGAATTAAATTTATACAAGTCAAGAGAATATTTTTCTATCATCTTTTCGACTTTCTTTGATTTTCTTCTATCAGAATCCAAAGGAACAGATAGAAAGAATTCACTCATAGGAAGTGGCGGTCTTGAATCTCTTACTTTAGAAACCTCGACATCATATAAGAAGTTCATTGGACACTTTAATTTTTTATTTATATTATCTAAATTAAAATTCTTTTTAACAATTGAGAAGAATTTAGGATATTTACATTCATCAATACCTAACTCTTTTTTAATTCTTCTAATTTCACTAGGTATATCAATATCAAATGTACGTTTAGCATTATCAATTGCCGCTTGAGCAACTACTGAAAGAATGCATACATAATCATCGTACTTATCATCATCAAAGTTATAAGTATATGAAAGTGAGAGCTGGGCAAGATTACTTGATTCGCCTATTGCTAATTGAGCCGCCGCCAACTTATTATCTATGTCTGCAAAGTTATCCATTGTATTATCGTAATGATTCTTTTCCTTGGGAATCATATTAACAATGGTTGGATAGTTTTCATAACAATATTTTGCGTGAGCAACAATATCTTCTTGATTTGTAGTATATATAGAGTCACTATCCATATCAGAGCCATTGTTTCTATCTTGAAAATCTGTATGAATCATATTGACTGCAATACATAATCTGCCAAGATTAAAATACTTTTTAATTAACGGATGCAAATTATTATGAAGATAACCCATATTATTACGAGAGTTAAACGGTGAACGAAACTCTGCAAGATATTCTCCGTCTGCAAATCTTTCAGAATAACATTGAATAGTTCCTTTCTCTACAGAAAATGTCTGGTCGTTTTCTGGATTCTCTCCAACTGAATGAAGCAACATAGCATAAGGACTTCCGACTATCGTTAGATTATCTGCGTTCTGGATTGAGCGCCCATTCTTAAAATCTAAAACATAAGCACGGATAATGTCTCTTTTACGAGAACGATAATATTCGCTTCGTAAGAAATCTGGATTTCTTTTTACGAGAGCAACCAAAACTTCGTGGTCGTTAGAGAAGTTGGCAGTTCTTTCCAAATATTCAAGAAAGATATAATCATCGGTTTTAAGTCTCTCAATGTATCTGATACTCTTATCAATTACATTGGGCATTATTTCTTCTGACAAAGAATTAATCATTTGATAACTCATTCTTTGTACATTTCCAAGTTTTGAATGATGAGCAGTTTTAACAATACCAAACATACAATCATTCTTACGAACCCACTCACTCCAATAATCAAAACCTAAATCAAACTTAAGCCACTTCATTGACTGGTCTGTAGTCACGAGTTTGATTTTCTTTACTCTGACATCATTACCCCACATATCTTTAACTGTGGCTTTATCATATTTATCTTTAAAATAATCTTTAAAGAATAATTGTAGGTTAGTCGAGAAAGCGGCACACTTACACATATGGTGTCTTAAAAGAACATATCCATCTCCCCATTCTGGAAAGATAGAAGAATCAATCAATCCCTGTCCGTCAAAGATAGTATTCTTAACTTCGTAATCAGATATTCTTTCAGCACAACAATGTTTCTCTTTATCCGTCTTGATGGCAATTATATTTGTTTTGAATTTAGAATCAAAATCATTTAATACTAAAATTTCCTCTGGCTTGATTCTAATCTTACCAACTATGGTAGAAGTAATGAGAGAAGAGTAAGCGCCTATCTCAACTATAGGAGCATTTTTCTTTTTTAACTTAATTCCCATATAAAGAAAGTTACGTGCTTTTTTATATAACTTATCTTTAATAAACATACATTTACCAGCCTTAGCCTTACCGGGAGTACGATATAACATTTTATAAGTTATAATTTCTTCTTTACCACTCTTAGATTTATATATTATCTGTACACCATTATTATAAAATTCTTTTCTGATTTCATCCTTGGATATTTTTTTATATTTGTCTGGATTATTCTTTACATCCATATAAAGTTCTGAAATCTTCTTACGGGTATAAATCTTTTTAGATATTTCTTCTTTATCACCAAACGATTTAGCAAGTCTGTATGACTGCCTTGCTTCTTTTGCTCTTTTGATTAAATGTTTAATTTCATCTTCGGGTCCTCTAGTACCATAATTAAAATCCAAACATATAACATCTTTTGTAAAATCATTCTTAACTGACAAACCATTGGCAAGTAGGAAATCTGTAAAGAGAGAATTTGTTAGCATAGCATCAGTAGAATCATATCTGTCTCTTATTCCTAACATTACTCCGTAAATAGAACCTGCTTCATAATTTCTAATCTTATATCCAAACTCTGACATTTATATCCCCTCTCGGCGCACCAGAATCTTCTGTGTGACGTTTTATCCTTTTACTCGATTATTTTATCATCCTTTAACTTTTCATTCAATACAAGAGCCTTTAGTAAGTTCTATGAGCATATCTGATAAGACGCTCTGTAAGAGAATGTAATTGTTTGGTAAGTTATATTTTTTATAATTTCTATCCGCCTGACTATCAATTGCTTTCTTTACTTCTCCATTAAGTAAATATCTTTCATCAGTTAATACTTCTGTTATCTGTACGGGATTACAAATAATTTTATAACACTGAAATATATATTCCCAGTTACGTTCATCTTTAACAAATAAATTAACCCTGTCATAAAATTCATTCTTAACTCTTGGATTAATATATATTTGATATTCACTTTTAAGATTCATATCTTCAAGTATTTTTCTTTTAACACTTAATATATAACTATGTTCTTCATTACTTGCTATATAATTCTTTAATTGATGATGTTCATCATAGTAATATATTCTATAAGCATCACTATAATCTAACAAAAATCTTTTCTTTAAACTCTTAAATGATGATTCCAATATACTTAATATTTTAGCATCACATCTTTTATAAAACTCATTTATATTAAATTCATCTAAATCATTATAAAGTTTAATTAATTCTTTTCTATTATTCCGATATTCTATATATTTATTATTTACTAATCCTAATATTTTAATTAACTCATTTTTATTAATATATATTGTTTGTTCTTTTTGTTTAGATAAATAATTTAATAATATATCCTGTATAAGAGTAGTATATTTGGAATTTATATTACTAGGTAATGGTTTATCATATACTTCTAATACTACATACTTTGTATTATCTTTAAATAAATCTATATATCTATTTATTTCTCTTAATTGTATTTGTTTACTTTTACCAGTAGTAGTATTTATATTTAATAACTTACATAATTCTTTATAATTTTTAATTATCATTCCATCTTTTATATTACTGGTATTTAATTCTAATATCATATTATATTCCCTTATTTATATATTTATTTTTTCTTTTTTACTGACGTAAAAGAAAAAATATTAATTAAGTTATTATATGATTTGATATATGATTTGATTATTATTATATAAATCTTATTTAGTATTATTTATATTATAATCTTATCTTATTAATCTTATCTTATAATTATTCTATTATATATTTATTAATAATATATATTATTAACTAATTAAGTATTAATAAACTATACCTAAGATTAATAAACTATATTATATTATTCAATAAAGTATATTCTTACATAGAGTATATTAAAGATATATAGTAGTGGTATATATATTATTTATTATTTATTATATATATCACGTCAAAAGTGACAACTTTTTTCTCCGTACAAGTCAATACTACCATATCTTGTGTCCGAGGTCAAATTTTGTGCTATATATAATTAACACAAATTTTTGACTCCATCAATTTACCGATTGCTTAATCGTTTAATTTTACATTTCTTGCTATGGATTTTACAATTCTTGCTTTACTTATATTGCTATATTTTTTACATTTATTGCTATTATTCATTTTTTGCTTTTATTCTCCATCTTTTGATTTTGATTTATTCTCTGGCTACGGTTGATTTTACGGGCTATCGGAAACTACATGGTTACGATTACGATGTGGCTGCTTCGGTTAATTCTGCTATTTTGATACCCCGGCTGATTTTAAACACCCCCCTTTGACACTTTTTCGAAAAAACTGAACCTATGAGATAATTGTTTTGGGGAAAGAAATCGAACCGAACGGATGGGGAACCAAGTACCCATTCGATTTTATAAAAAGTGGGTGTTTACTCACAAACCTTTGAACTTTGAAAAAAATTTGTTTTTAGCAAATCATATCGAGATAAAAAGTTTTATCAAGTTCAGTAAAGTTTTTGCTCTTATCTTGATAGCAAGTTCTTTTTCGCAAGACGTGGACTCACAATAGGAAGTGTTGAAACGGTGGTTATTCTTTACTTGTGAAAGCCTTGTAAAAAGTTTCGGTTGAAATTTTAAGATTATCAAAAATGACGGCTTAAAGTGGCTCACAGTCATCGGGCTTTTGGATAGATAAAAATGAGTAGTTTTGATATGTTGCTAATCAATACGGATGACTTGATTTAATCTTTTGATTTTATCTTGTGCTATGTAGGGGAATAAGTCTTACTTGCAAGACCTTTGATATCGGATATCCTAATCGTTAAGTGATAGAATAAGGCAGGACTTTTGAGAGTGCATAGTGGAAGTAGCAAATAATAAGACGGTAGAGATATTGAGGATGTCATCTTTTGAGCCATCACTTCTTAATTTTGTAACCATTTGAATTTTAGAATATTGCCTAAAATGGCAAGGAAAGAATATGAGGTATTTATTATGTCAAGAAAAATTAACGTTAAGGCTATGGATATTGAGTCATTATCAAATTACAATGTTGCTTCTTTTGAAATTTTAAGATTAACGGCTGAGAAGAACGCTGAACTGAAGCCTCTCAAGGATGAGAGAACAGCCATCCTTGAAGCAAGAAAAAAAGACCTTGAAGATGGTATGGCACTTGATGAAGTCCTTAAAAAACACTCTCTCGATTTAATCGATAGCAAGATAGCATCCGTAAACTTCAAGTATATTAAGCCTATGCAGGAAGCAACCAAGGCTCAGAATAAAGTTCTTAAGTTGGTTAACCCCAACACATTCTATGCTTATGTGGTATCTATGGATAGTATGGATAGTATGTTCAATGCTACTGGTGAGTATAAGTATGAGAAGAAGAACGGCGAGATTGAAACTATCAAGATAGGTAGCAAGGATACTTTCGCTAAATGTATCAAGAAACTCTATGAAGATTTAGGTGCTTTAGGTCTTGAAGATGAAAAGGCTATGGATAAAGTTGTGAAGTATCACGCTAAACGTGTAGGTGGCTTAAAGTTTGACCGTAAGAGTCAGAATAACGTTCTTAAGAAGAAGTCCGAGATACAGAACGGGCTTGTTAGAGATGTGATTAACTATCTTGTAGCTCGTGGTGTGGTAACTGTGGCTGAAGATGGTACTATCACAAGAGCATAACTCCCATAAAAACTGAATAAGTAGGATGTGATATCGTACTCGCATAACGGTCAACTCGTGGAGTGGTGGCTTAAAAAATGGCACTCTCAATATCTCATAAACAATGTGGTATCCTTTAGATAGGACTAATGGGTATCGCTCTAACATTACATAGGTTTATCGTTAGAGCCTTTTTAGGTAGTCACGCAATAAGTCTATCTGTTAGAGTGATGACATAGTTTGTAGCGTTATACTCAACAATGGTGTTGGGTGTAATTGCACGAATACTATACCTTTTTGGTGTAGTGTCCTTGTCTCATAAACTATTTAAGTTGTCAAACGACTGAAAAACAACTGTACCATGCCAACAAATAAAGTACAAAGTCGGGGTTTTTGTGTCCGTTTTTCATAACCCCTTTGGGTATATCTCAATAAAATCTGATGGTGACACTCTGCCTATATAGGCTCAAGGGTGAGATAGTGAAAGAACTGTATCATCACAGAATAAGTAGGACAAGTCACTTGGTCAACGAAATATGAGCCGTCATAGTTTGTGTAGGTGTATTATGATGACCGACTAAAACAAGAGCCAAGCAACCACCATATGCCAATAGGGGCATATTCTAACTACACGAGAATGAGTTTCGACACTTGTAGGTGGTATTGTGTTAAATTGTCATTAACGAAAGGAGCAAAAATATGTATTTATTAGGAATTATAGGTGCGATAGCAGAAACTATCGTGGAATTGGTAGTGTTATTGGGGATTATTTTAATCCCTTTTTTTATTATTGGGTTAATCTGTGAAGCGATAAAGTTTGCCCTTACAGACACCTATAAAATGGGTAGCCGTAAACAGAAACTTCACCGCAAAATCTATAACTATCTATGCCGTATTGGGTATGATAGGGATGTTGCGTATAGATTTGCCACCAAAATAACTGGATGGAGATAGGAGCATTATGGAATTTTATGTCTTATACAATGGTAAGCCGTTAAAGTTTATAGGCTCATTGTGGGAAGCAAGAGAACTCGGAAATGGTAGAGTTTTCAACACGAGAGCAGAATGTTTAGAAGCATTAAATGGAGAAGTGGAGAAACCACGTTATATCTCGGATGAAGAACGCAAACGCATAGAAGCGTTACAGTTGGAGTGGGGCAGAAGCCTACTCACAGAAGAAGAAAAAGCCATCATTAGAGAAAAACGCAAGAATATTGACCAAGTACAACGTGAGTTTGGGCGTTATATGATGAGAAAGGAGAAACGATGCCAAGCACAACTATAAGAGATATTATGGATGCGTATAACAACACAGACAAATAGCGTTAACGCGCAGAAAGGAGTTCTTATGCTAAACGAAACTACAATGTATGGTGTTGACAACGGAACTATCTACTATAAGTAGGGAAAGGAGTCATTATGGGTAGAGATTTTCCAGAGTTACTTAATCCACTGATGTAATGTTTGAGCGTTGTGCTATCGACGGATAAACGGGCGAAAGGAGTTATTATGTACAGACAGTACGAAAATCCAAGAGAACTTGAAAACCAGTTAGACAAGGCAAAAGAACGCCTTGAGGAATTAAAGAAAAAGGTTGACAGCGGAGAACTTGATTTTGATGTTCTCGTAGACGCACAACTTGATGTAGATGAACTGTCAGACAGAACAAACTTTGCGTGGCAAGATGAAGAATTTGAGGAAGATTATAGAATCGAAAACCCTTATCACGCAAACCCACTTGATGACGAATGGGATGATGATGTAGACGATTACACGTTTGATATACCATCAGACGCATTTTAAGGAGATATTATGAGCATTAAAGGATATTGGAACGGCTATGCTTACAAGGGATATGTGGGCATAGGAGTACAAGGAGCAGATAAGAACGGATATATGGAGTTCGCAGATGAACAAGACTATATAGACTGGGTAAAGTAAGGAGATGATGTCTATGTTTATATGGCAATTAAGCAAGGCAGAACAGTATCAGTATTACAAGGCAATTAAGTTAGCACTCATTAACTTTGAGTGCTTTTCTTATGACCGCCTTAAAGAGTGTATGAGCGAAAAGATAAAGGACTTACAAGGTCTTTTACAGTATAAATAAGGAGAACGAAAATGGTATTTGATACACACGGTTTAGATACGTCATTAAATGCAAGAACAGGGCAAAATGTAACAATTATAAGGGAACTCACATCAAAAGAATGTGATATAGAAGATGTTGGTAGAATGTATCGTATTAAGTTTGATGACGGATACGAAACGGATGCATTTGAAGATGAATTAATATTAACATACGCATATAAACCGAAAGGAGAACGCTATGCAGACAGAAGAACAGAGAAAAGTATGGTTAATGGAAGTAATCAAACAGTACGTTAAAATGTACGAAGATGTACAGAATATGCTTCAGATTTTCAAGACAGATACTGAAGAATGGAACGGACTTTACGGCTTGGGAAATGACATTGCTCAACAGTTAGAAGCATTTAAGTGTGAACTTAAACAGTTAACAAAAGGAGAATAACTATGGACATTATACTTACAAAACGCACAAGGAATGGGGAAACGGTGTTTGATATAGATACGGTGACATCTGCATTACTTCAAGGAGATAAACTAATCGAGGAAATTAAATCGCAAGTTAGCGATAATCTTGTGTCGTTTGTAAAGCCTATCGGACAGAGAAATTCCGACTATCAATATTATGTAGACGGAAATCGTAACGACATCTTTACAGTAGATGTACTTGATATAAGTGATTTCATCAATTACAGTAGTTGGCTACTAAAAGGATGCAAGCGAAATGATAGTGCATTAAGTAAATTGCCAACATATGCGATAACACACTCATATTTTGACACAAGTGGTTTGTTAGATTAAAAAGGAGATAGCAATGCAAACAGTAACAATAACCTACAAGTGTGATAGGTGCGGAAAGGAATTTGACAGACCGCCGAGTATATCATACGCCATTGGTTCTTATGACAAAGACGGAAACTTCAAGGCAAAAGATTTATGCACAGAATGTGCTAATAAGTTAATAGATTTTATGGTTAAAGGAGATTAAGTTATGTGGTGCGTAAAGGTCACAACGAAAGAGTGTTATGAAGATAAAGGGTTTACTTGGGAGTACGGAGCGTATAGAACACACGCAAAAGCAAAAAATATTGCTGATGAAATAAAGAAATATAAATATATTAACCCTCTTTATAAAATCGAAGAAGCAACGTGGTTAGGAAATAATGTAGAGATAATTGTAAATGTTGAAATCGAATATTGTCACTTGAACGCAACACCTTTTATATCAGATATGTTTTGCAACGAAGATGGATTACCACCTCATACTATTGATTGTGGAGAAGTTAATCTTAATAAAGATTTTGTAGATGAATACAACAGAACACACAAAGGAGATTAATCATGAAAAGAGTTTATGGTGTATATTATGAAACAATATTTAACGGAATTAAGGAAAGACACGTTGCTTGGGCAGATACAGAAGAAGAAGCCAAAAGAAAGGAGAATTACTTTAAGAACGATATTAATACAATAAAGACGGAGATTATATAAAAAGGAGAATAATATGAAAATCACACAGGAAGATGTTGAGTTACTATTAAAGAAAGACACTTCGCCTCGACTGGTGGAGTTGATGCAAAAATACAGAGGTTTAACACCCGATAGTGAAAGCGAAAATACGGCATACAGAATATTAAAGGAAAAGCCATTACAAGTAGTTAATTTTTTGTTAAATGTCATAGACGAGTTAGAGAAAGGAGAATAATTATGGATGACCAAACTATTTATGTTGTTAGTTATGCACACGAAGAAGATTACGGTATGCAATATGTACCACGATGTTTCATCTTAGGTGATAAGAAAAAAGCGATAAAGGAAGCAAATGATATGCTTAAAAACGCAAAAGGAATGAAGAACACTTATGTAGCAATAAGTTTTGTGAAAGATGGAATATATACCAGTTTGAGTGACAATCGTTGTATGCTTGACGTACAATATGGAATTAAATTTGCATAAAGGGAGATGACATATGACAGATTTCAAAACAAAAGTAGAACATAAATTAAGAGATACTCTATTAACATACGCAAAGAACGAAATCAAGGATGATAGGGTTGAAGCATTTGCTGATGATATTCAGCACACACCACACGTAGTAATTGATGACCTACTGAATATTATTGACTATTTGGAAACGGAACTTGAAAAAGTATCTGATACTGATTTAGACCTTAATTTTAATAACACGTTTGATGTCAAGGTAAACGGAGTAATGTTGCCGTTTAATGAAATGAGCGATATAAGAGAATACTTTGAAGCGTGTTGTTACGCAGAAAGATTGCAGAACGAGTTTGATATTGAAAAGAAAGAAAGTATTGACCTTGGCTATCAAATAAGAGAAAGGATGGCAGACCATCTTGGAAAATATGAAGATGACATTATAAAAGAAGTTGTCGAAACCACTCTTGATGCACAAATGCAAAAAGATATTAAAGAGATATGCGAAAAAGCATTACAATTACGGAGTGACTACGGAGATAAAGCCATTGAGAAACTTAAAAATATGTTGCCGTTTTATGAAATTAATGTAAAGGAGAGTTGATTATGAAATTACATCCAATAAAGGAGATGCCGATAAATAAATCGGTTCTCGTATATATGAAATTTAATGATAAAGCCTTTAGAGAATGGTATGGTCGTAGCACATATTATTATGTGTGTCACCAAACCGAAAAGGGAGAATTAATAGAAGATGCTGGAGAAGGATACGCAGACTTCTCGGAAGATGAAGATACAAAACTACTTGGTTGGGTATCACTTGATGAGTTAGATGAAATCTTTAATGTAAAGGAGAAATAATTATGACAGACGAAAGAGCAAAATCAATTAAATTAGCAAGAAGAAATGTAATAAAAGCAAAGATGAAGTTTTGGAAGTACGAAGAACCGGAATATGCACTTGAAATAGAAGCATATGAAAACCAGTTAACAGACCTTTGTAATAGTGACCGTATGAGATATTACAAATAGAAAGGAGTATGTTATGAACAAAAAAGCAAAGGGAATCCTCGCAAGTGCGATGGTTGCATTATGGTTGCCACTACTACTGATAGGTGGTTCGATGTGTGCAGAGTTTTGGGAAACGTTGAGTTTAACACAGTTAATTATAGGCATTATGTTACTAACAATAGACTTCGTAGACTTCGGAGTTTATTTTATGTTGGATAGAAAACATTTAATTTAAGAAAGGAGTTCACAAAATGGACAACGCAAACGGTTTATTAAACAATGGTGGACAGTTCACCAAAGAAGTAATTGCAACAGAGAAAGGAGAACAGACTATGGAAAGATTTGTAAGAGAAAATGGAGAAATTGTAGGCTTAACAACGGAATTTAGAAACTCGTTAATAAATAAGATTATTGAGATATTCGACTGGTGTGATATTTATCCCGAATGTGATTATAATGCCGTAGGTGGAATGGTGGATGAATGGTTCACGCAAAATAACAAGTTAATCAACTCATTTGCGAAGTCACCATATTGGAACGAAGAAAGAGTTGCCATAGATTTTAATAAGCCTATTCTTAGAAAGTTCGACAAGGATGAATTTAATAGATTTCTGAGTGATATGCGTGATTGCTTAGACGAGATGTTAACCGAAATAAAAATAGGTAACTTCAGAGTTGAAGAACTTGAGCAAATAAAGTATAGACTTGATAAGAGAATTTCTTACTTATCAACAGCAAGAGATTATGGTGCTTGTGTAAATGATTTGATTATGTATGCAGAAGAAGAAAGAGATTTCTTCTTCAAATTAATGGAAAATGCATATTCGAACCCTGAATATTATATAACTAATAGTAGAGCATACATCAAGGCAGAATATGACTTAAATAGAAACGTAAAGAGATGTTTGAGATTTATAATGGATAGACCTACACAGTTTTTGGATGAAGCAACTGCTAATTATATTAATGGATATTTTGAAAAGTTCGGTGCAAAGCAAGGACAGAAAGTATCTCGTGTTGTTAACAAGTTATGCAAGATGATGGGTCTTGATAAAATTACATACGCAGATTTAAACAAGTGGTTTTGTCAACCGTGCAACGAAGATGACAGAGATAAGAACGCATACAACGTAAAATTTGCAAGATTTGCAGACTCTTGTAATCCGTTCTCTGTTACAAAGCACATCTTAATCTCACTTAATCCCGTAGATTATCTTTCAATGTCTTGGGGAGATAATTGGGGAAGTTGCCACGATATAGACAAGGAAGATAAGCACAACAGAAGTTGTAGTAGTTATAGTGGTTGTTATTCAAGTGGAACGGAAAGTTATATGCTTGATGGTTCATCTGTTGTGATGTTTATTGAGGGGGCAGATGCAATTCAACTTGCAGAAGAAAGAAAAGAACCCGTACCTCGTAAGGAAATGAGACAGATGTTCCACATCACAGACGAGAAGTTCATACAAGCCAGACTTTATCCTTATGACCAGACCGATAGAGGACAGAGGGCAGAACCCGAAGAATATGTACAGTATAGAGAAATAATGCAGAGTGTCCTTGCAGAGATTTGGGATGTACCTAACCTTTGGACTAATAAGCGTGGTTACGCAGCGTGTGAAGCAGAAGAAGAAACGGTTGGAACTCACTATAGGGACTATGAACATTATGACAACGTAAATGTGTCATTTCTTAAGAATAGAACAATGGATAAGATAATCTACATTGGACACGACCCTATATGTCCGATGTGCGGCGAGGAACACGGCGAAGAAAGTAATTGCTTCTGTTATAGTTGTCAAAGAGAAAGAAAAAGAACTTGGTGTGATTATCACGAGTGTTATGAGCCTTATGACGAAGATGAGATGACATACGTAGAGAACTATGGTCGTGTATGTGAAGATGCTCTTGAAAATGGTGATTTTGCACAATGCGAATATTGTGGAGCATGGGTATTTGCAGAGAACGATGATACAGTTTACTCAAGCCACGATGACGTTTACTTCTGTAGCGAAAGATGTGCAGAAAGACGTGATTACTACTATGTAGATTTTGTAAGCGATTATCTTCACGAAGATGATTTTCAGTATTCGGATATCGACAACGAAGATTTACCCATATATGATATAGATTATTACGACTTATGTTGGGCGATTTATGATGTAGAGAACGGATATGATACTATCGCAAGACAGTCGTCTTGTACCTACATAGACGGACAGTGGTATGACGCAGACCTTTGCGTAGAAACCGTATACGGAGATGACGAACTCAAAGATAATTGTGTCAAACTTGATGGAGAATGGTATCTTAAGACTTTAAGTATTAAGGATTTGGATATTAACGAAGCCTATAAGTTCTACAAGAAAGTGAAAGCATATTTACTTAAGACTAACAACTATTCATATGAGGTACTCAAGCAGTACCTCTATGATACAAACTTGGAAACAGTAATGAATGATGTAGCATAAGGAAAGGGGTTGTCATATGTCACAAGAGAGATGGTTTAATAAAAAGAAAAATACATACGTTGAATACAAAGGCAGAAAGAACAAATTAGATGAAAGTAATAAATCGTTTGTAACATTGTGTAAACTATCACAGAAGCAACTTAAAAACACCTTAATTATGTGGCTATATGAGTACGGATATAAAGATGTAATCGTAGGTGATGGTTTTATATATGCAAAGGGAGAACTTCCTATCTGTCTTACGGCTCATATGGATACTGTTCATAAAGAACTCGTAAAAGACACATATGAATTTAAAGATAGCAGAGGACATTACATTATATCATCTCCACAAGGGATAGGTGGAGATGATAGATGTGGATGTTACATGATAGCCAACCTTGTTCGAAAAGGATATAAGCCTTATATAGTATTCTGTGAAGATGAAGAAATAGGTTGTATAGGTTCTGGAAAGTTTTGTGAAACAGACCACATAAAAGAACTCGGAGAGAAGTGTAACTACATCATTGAACTCGATAGAGCAAATGAAAATGATAGTGTATATTATGACTGTGCAAATGATGAGTTTGAGGAGTTCATCAATAAGACAACCGGATATAAAACGGCTTGGGGTTCTTGTTCAGATATAAGCAACTTATGTCCTTATTCAGAAATTGCAGGAGTTAACTTGAGTTGTGGTTATTACAATGCACATACCGTTGGAGAGTATGTAGATATGACGGAAATGAGACACACTCAAGATATTGTAGAAGTTCTACTGAACACCGAAAGCAAGAAGTATGAATATATTGAGAAAGTATACTATAACAATTATTACAATCATTACAATTATTGGGATGAAAGAAATAAGTGGTATGCTAAATGGGATTCAGTGTATTGCGAAGAAAAGAAAGAGACAACTCCCAAGCAGAAAAATGATGATAAGAAAATACTTGAAGTTATTTATTATGACATGATGACTGGAGAAGAAGCAGAATGGTATGGTCAAGGAGATGACTACCACAAATTATGGGTTGATTTCTTTATGGAAAACTCCGAAGTTTGTTATGCAAATGTAATTGAATCTTATCAGTTTTAGAAAGGAGTTCATTATGGATGAGAATAAAATAATGATTACAGAGAGAATGTTCACACTCTTTAGAGAATGTAGAGCATTTCACGATTTAGTAGATATGAAATACGAGGAGAACAACGGTGATGAAGCCGTTGTTCTTTCTTTTAAGCACATATATCACGATGATGGAGTTCCAAAAGAATACATCGAGAAACATTTAGTCAACGTAACTGCTGATAGTGGTTGTGCTATGATACAAGATGTATGGAAATTTATGTGGGATAGAGCACGATAGGGAGAAACAAATGAAAAGAAACGATGTCTTGAGATTTATTATAAAGCACAGAAACCTTTACAAATTCTTTAGTCGCTTTAAATGGTTTAACGACCTTGTAATAAAGAGAGCACGAGAAATTATTTCAAAAGGAGATTAACAATGCAGATAGTAGTCAATATAACAGAGAATCATTATAAGGCTTTGATGAAGATGAAAGAATTTTCATTAGGTTATTATCAAAGAGCAATTATAAATGGAACCGTGCTTCCCAAAGGGCACGGAGATTTGATTGATAGAAATGAGATAGATTTCGATTCCAGTGATTTTTATGATTGTGATGATATTATAATAGTCGAAGAAATTATTGGTAACGCACCAACTATTATAGAAGCAGATAAGGCAGATGTCAAAAGAAAAAATACAATACAGATATGCTCACAGGCAAAGGCAAATGGTTAGGGATTAAAACAAGCTGGAATAAAAGATGTTATAGTGGTGACTTTGTGAAAAAGGAGAATAAATAATGATGAATGTTATTACAATAATCAGTTTATCCATAATGGGAGTAATTGGTAGTTTTGTTGTTGGGTTTGAATTTGGTTGGTATTTTAGAGGAGAATAAATATGAACAGAATTAAATGGTTATTTACTCCAAAGATTAAAAGATTAGAGTATACTATGAAAACACTCTACGAAAATAAACAAGCGTTACACTTTGCAGGTTTTAGATTCGATTTTGAAACTATGACAATAGAAAAGGAGAATAAGGAATGCCAAAAGGCAAATGGATAATTAATAGGTATGCAAGTGTTACTGAGCAAGCGTACGGTATATGTTCTATTTGCAATCATACATCACCATTACCAACTGAATGTTATTATCTGGCAACTGATGTAACTGGACTCGAAAGATGTCCTCATTGCAATAGCGAAATGGAATTTTATTTTAAGAGTTTTTCATAAAGGAGAGCAAATGACAAACAAAGAAAAATTCAAAGAAATATTTGGAAAAGAATTAGACGAGAGTTTGAAGTTTGACACTTCTTGTTCTCACATATCACAAACCGTTGCTTTAAAGTCTATGTATATTAAAGGTGTTGATAATATCGTTGAATGGTTAAATGCAGAATTTGTTGAACTGAAAGGAGAATAAATGAATAAAGAAGAAGCAACATATCAATATCTTGAAGAAGCACACGGAAATGGAGCGTTTTTCTATACTGACTGTTGCCATACACAACTATTTAGTATAGAAAATAATCCTATGCAATACCATGGACGTTTATGTCCAAGGTGTTTTTGGAATAATAAATATGTTACGTTATATGCCAGAGGTACAGAAGATGGCATAAGGGTATTCAATGAGAAATGGGATAAAGGTGAATATGGTATTCACGGAAAAAAGGAGAATAAACAATGAAAGTAAAAGAACTGATTTCAAAACTTTTAGATTTACCAAGAGAAGCAGATATTACTGTGAGTACAGAAATAGACGGAGAAATATATAGTTATCCCATAGAAAGTTTTAATATTGATGAATCTTATTCTCATATAATCTTTAACAATTTCAACACTTTAGAACTGAAAGGAAAGAACGAAGATTATTATCACCCTTATGACATTAGAGGTTGTTTATAAACAAAAAGGAGAATAAATATGGATTTATATGCATATGCACAGATTGATGATTTAGAAAAGATTGCTAAAGATAATGGAATTGAAGTTCCAAGACTTCGTGGCTACAGACTTATGAGCGATGAAACACCTATGGATGTTAAAGAATATTGCGATGGAGTAGATGTTGAGGTTGCTAAAGATTTATGTGAAGCCACACCATTTTGGAGTGAACACCCTTATTGGTGGTCAAGTAGTTCTTGGACAGATTATCTGAAAGAATACTATATAACTAATGGAAAGATTCAATGGCATAAGATTCACGGATGGAAACGTAAAGTCTTAAAGACTGCTATTCACAATGGACTTGTAAAGTATAAGAAACAAGCCGAAACTTTTAACAAGTATGTTGGTAGAAAAGATATTTTATATATTCACGCAAGAATTGGTGGTAATAATTGGAAGTCATATTATACATCAGTTTTAAATCAACCTTGGTATATAGAAAAGGTTGATGATGCTTTTGATAGTACATATTGCGATATTTACGCAAAGATAAAGGAGAGTTAAGATGGCTAAAGAACAAAGAGAAATGGTAGCAGTGTGTATGTTTTATGATGGAACGTACACCATTGGAGATGCACCGAGTTGTTATGGAACGCAATTCTTAAACTGTAAGCGAGATGGTAAAGATGGAATGATGTTTTATTGCAAGAAAGGAATGGAAAACTATTACTTACGCAGACTTGCAATTAAAGTAGGAGAACATCTTGATGACCAAATTAAAGAATTGCAGAAACAAAAGAAACTTTTTGACGAAAGAATAAAAAGATTAAAGAAAGGAGAGTAATATGCGACTGGTTTATATGAAAGATGTAATTGAAGCATATAATGAAGCAAAGGAGAACGGATAATGTATAGCGAATTAAAAAAGATTTATGATAGCACTCGTTTAGATTATTTTTCAATGGCAATTACTTATATAGTAGACATTGGATGGAGAAATGCAAAAGCAATAACAGATAAAGAAATAGACGAAGCACAAGGAAATGGTCTTATGACTACGGACTTCGTGAAATGGATTATGAGAACTGCCAGAGATATTGCTAATGCAAGTAGTCCTACAGAAATAGTACAGTTCTGTGATGCTATGGGAGTGTATGAAACAAGGTGTTACACCAACGGAGAGTGCTTGAATCGTTCAGACCTCGAGAAAATAGCAGAGGGGATGATTCATCATGCTCTTAATCACGAACTGATTTCATTTAATTACGACACCGAAGAAGAAAACATAGACGCACTTGCAGAATATTTAGGTGTAGATTTCGATGACATTGAAACTATATATGGAAAGGGGGTTTAATGATGACAGAAAGAATGTGTGCGCTTGACAGAATATGTATGGAAATGAAAGCCAAAGGTAAGAAATATGCAGATTGGCAGAATGAACGTTATCCCGTTGTAGCAAGTCACAAGGAAACACGTAAATATGTAGTAGATGATGTAGATGACACAGTAAAGGAGAATTAATATGGCAAAAGACAACGACATCAAATTTGAAATAATCGAAGATTACGGAACAATTGCAGAGAAAGGCGGATACGAACTTAAGTTGCAGAAAATTTCTTGGAATGACCGAGATGCAAAGTTCGATATAAGACCTTGGAAAGATGATAAGTGTGGTAAGGGAATTACACTTACAGACGATGAAATGAAAGGTCTGTATGACTTACTCAAGAAACTTGATAAGAAAGGAATTTTTAAGGATTAAGAGGGTGGCAAATGCCACTCTCTTTTTGAAAGGAGAACGCTATGAAATATTATAAAGGCAAAGGGTATTTGGTTGACACATTTACTGAAGATGAATTAAAAAATGGTGTAGATAAAGAGTGTGTTGAAAGAGCAATAATAGAAACTGGTTTAAATTATATAAATACCGAATTTGTTTATAACAATAAAAAGAAAATAACCGGAGTAAAAATCTATGTATGCAACGAAGAAGATGTGAGAACATAAGGAGAACAGTATGAAAGATATAGTTAATATTACTTGTTATAACAAGACGGAACAGATGACACGTACAGATGCAATAGCCAAATATACAGAAGCGATGGCTTGGTCTGATGGTAGTGAAATGCAGAGATATGTAACCATATTGAATGGTTTATTTTCTGGATTAACAAATATTAGAGATGAATATTAAAGGAGAACAAATATGAGAACAGAAGATATTTTAGAAACAAAAGTAGTGAGAACAGTTTATATTGCAGATGATGGAACAAGATTTCTTTCTAAAGAAGAATGTGAGAAGTACGAAAATAGTGCTTTGTTTGTTATAAGGGCAAAACTAAAACTAATAGCAGACACAAATGAAGAAGATTTTTCAATTGGTGGTTGTTATGATGATGAAGTTGAAGTGTTTGATGTTCAGACACAGGAAGATTTAGACAACTTAAAAGCATATTTACATCTTGTCTTATCACTTCACGGTGTCAGAGATTTTGATAATTATTTCAATAAAGATTCAAATTATAATTTTAGTTTTGCAAATGCTACATTCGGACACGAAATTATTATTTGGTGGAGTTATGACCAAGACCATTTCTGGATGTACGGAGATGGAAGTATAGATGCTTATGTTGAATACACAAAACAGAAAGCGTTAAAGGCTATAGATAAATATAAAGCACGCAAAGAAAAGAAAGATGAGAAAGGAGAATAAATATGAAAAGAATAACATTTAGATACAGAGATGATATGAGTAATTGGGAATGGAGAACACAACATTGTACAGTAGAGAGCGTTGATGAATGTATTCGTATTTATAGTTTAGGTGTTGATTGTGATTATGAAATCATAAGCGTTGAAGATGTTTAAGAGAGGAGAACAGATATGAATGATATTACTTTTGAAACAAAAATTGATTTTGGAAATTTTGGTGGCAATAAGAAACTAACATTCACATCTTGGAATGGAAATGCACCGAGATATGATATTAGAGATTGGTACGATGACAAGGCAGGCAAGGGAATTACCCTTGATAAAAACGAATTAAAAAGACTTTATGAGTTACTTGTTAATATGTATGAAGATAACCATGAAGCAGAAGATGAAACAGTTGAAGAAACTGAATCGCCTTGGGATATTGAAGAAGCAACTACCGACACCGATGAAGTTGAGGAAAATACAGAGGAAGAAGCAGAGGAAGAAGCAGAGGAAGAAACATATCCTAAAGCAATTCAGAAAAAGTTTGACACGCTTGATAAGTTATTTAAAGGGTTCAAAGTTGAGAAAACATACGGAAAAATGCCATTTGCAGACGGCGATAGACTTCAGTATTGCGTTCATAAAAGTAATAAAGATTTTAACATAAAAGAAAAAGAACTCACAACTCTTGGTGTTAAATGGTTTATTACAGATAAAGGTAACTTATATATCTACACATTATAAAGGAGAATGTAATGGCAAATTTAATAAGGGTGAACGGTTACTTAAGGTACGATTTATTTCACAAAGGAATTGAGTACGATGTTATGACTAAATTTAATCTTCTCGACACATTTACAAATGATGTACGAGAAAGAATGGATGGTTGGAGTTATGATGAGTGCTTTACTGATTATGAAAGTGTAGCATTGCCGGAAAGCAAACTTGAAGAAATATGTGAATACGTCATTAACCAATTCAAAGATAATCAAATATATGTTTCTGTCGCTCATATTGAGAACGCAGAATGCGATAAAGGAGAGGTTCTTATAGATATGGTTTATGAATTATCTATCACTTGGGAACAGGCATATGAAGAAGTGTACGGCAAGAAACCAAAGAAACAGTTAATGATTCAGGTTGAGTAAAGGAGAACGATATGAAAACGATTGAAGTTAGTTTATGGGGCGAAACTTATAAACTCAATACAATAATTGACAACTATAGGAGTAACGGAAATATTTACATAGGGTTAATAACGCAGGATGGAGAACCGTTTGCAGATTTAACCGTTAACATTAAGCCATTATCTGCAAATTGTGGAGCAGTCGATACAAATAATTTGCCTTGTGCCGAAGCACTTATAGAAAAATATGGTCTTGGTGAACGTTTCACATACGTTAGTTCTGGCTTTTGTAATTATCCAGTGTATGAATTCAACATTGATAATGTAAGAGAATACGAAGTATAAGGAGAGATAATATGAAAGGTTTAGATAAACTCAAAGCAGAAATTAAAACAGAAGTTGAACTTGTTAAGGATAACAAAAAGAAAAAGTATTACAGACAAACGATGGATAAATGTATAGAACACATTGAAGAAGTCTGTGATGATGAATATGATAGCCTACTGGCTCAAAAACATAAGTCATTTAAAAGAATGTGGGCATTTGTAATGGATAAAGCAAAAGCGATGGCAATAAACGGAGTTGCTTTTGTAGATGACTCTGATGTATTTGGTTGGATAGATGAATATGTGGGGCTTGATGACAAAGCAGAAGTTGAGGAAGAAGAAAAGAAAGCGAAAGAAAACAGTAAAAAACTCGACGATATTAAAGCAAAAGCATTAAGCAAAACAAAGACAGTTACTAAAACAGTTACTAAAACAACAACACAGACAGAGGAACAGATAAGTATATTCGATTTGATGTGAGGTGACTTATGAAAGAGTTAAAAGTTGATGAGATGAAATTAACAAAAGGAATGAAGAATTTCCTTTACAATGATGTATTACCACATTACATTGTATTTTCTAAAAAAATGAAGTTGGCTTATTGTACTCATTGTGGTAGCGATGTTGATGTTGATTTAAACGTAGCCGTACATAATAAACCTGTTGTATGTCCTAAATGCAAAGCAAAAGCAAGATGGAAAGCCAATGGATATATTAGAGGTAGCTTCCACGATACTGGTTGTGGAATTATTTACTCAAAGGAAAATGATTGCATTGTTGTTCATCACTTTGATGTAATGAAATGCTATGACACATTTGGAAATGTCACTTTATTTGACGCAAAAGAAACATTAAGAGAATACTTTAATAAAAATGGTTGGTTAAAAGGTTTTGATAATACTTGGGAAAATGGTTGGAAGAAATTAAACATTCGTCAGTATGATAACTATAAAGGAAGTGCAGGAGAACCTTGCTACCATATCAATTGTAATTGGAATTACATAAATACTTATGTTAAGAACATTAAAAACGTAATAAATGGAACTCCTTGGGAGCATAGTTGTCTTGATAAAATTTATAAGTTAGAAGATAAAAGACATTGTTGGGATGTTCCGAGAATATTCTTAAGAGATTATTTAATAAGCCCTCTCGCAGAATATCTTTACAAGGTAGGTTTTTACGAACTGTGTCAGTATATGGTGTTTCAAGGGTCTATTCCTTGTAATCACAAAGAGAAATCCCTTATGAATATTCTTTGTGTAAACAAACAACAGTGGAAAGAACTACTGAAGAACGGTAATCCTGACTTATCCGAACTGAAAAAAAGACAGAGAATGACTCAATATGGTTTTAATGAGCAAGAGTTTGAAATATTTCATAAGTATTTTGAAGATGATAGTCCTTACAGATATTACAGACCAAACACACATAGCCTCTACGATTCACTGAAGCCTCTGTATCGCAAAACTTTATATCAGTTGGATAAATATGCCACAAGCGAAAAAGACTTCGAAATAGGCGAATATATTGATTATTTGGATATGTCAAATAAACTTGGTGATGATTTGAATTCGACATTCATTCTTTTTCCTAAAGATTTTAAGAAAGCACACAATGAAATGGTTCGCAGATGGAATGAAAAGAAGCAACAAATAGCCATTGAACAAGCCAAAAAGAGAAATGAAGAATATGCAAAGATGAGAGATGAATATATTAAATCATTCGCTTTCGAGGAAAATAATTACAAGATAATTGTTCCAAATGGTTGTGATGATATTTGCAAAGAGGGACAGAACTTACATCATTGTGTTGGAACTTACGTTGACAAAGTATGCAAGGGAATATCAATCATCTTATTCGTTAGAGATGTAACAAATTTAGCAAAATCATTTTATACATTAGAACTTCAAGGAGATAAGATGATTCAATGCAGAGGAAAGAACAATACTGATATGACACCAGAAGTTAAGAACTTTATTTTTAACTTTGCTAAACAGAAACATTTAGTAGCCACCAAATATATGGGTGGAGTTGCATAAGAAAGGATGGTAATATGATAGTTATTTTAAGAGACAGAGAATCATTAGATGATGATGTTGTATTTATCACGGAAACAAC
>Ga0247609_10001113_pt1 | contig 33415 bp, 40 predicted proteins | sample 172DNAGHGlowgp2_FD_193487 | JGI IMG/M metagenome (GOLD analysis project Ga0247609, IMG submission 193487) | Sheep rumen microbial communities from Palmerston North, Manawatu-Wanganui, New Zealand - 1728 DNA GHGlow gp2 | ecosystem: Host-associated > Mammals > Digestive system > Stomach > Rumen ... | reverse complement strand
CCAGACGAACTGAAACAACGTTTCCACCAACCCGATATGGATCACGTGTTTACCTATCTGGCCCGCCAGGCCACTCGTTCAAGCGATTAAGTGTATGAAACAGTTTATAGCATTTGTAATCAAGGAAGCCAAGCATATTCTACGTGACAAGCGTACGATGCTGATACTCTTCGGAATGCCTGTGGTGATGATGCTACTCTTCGGATTTGCCATCACCACCGACGTGAAGAATGTGCGCACGGTGGTGGTCACGTCAGAGATGTCGCCTCGTACGCAGCGGGCCGTAGAACGACTGGCGCAATCGGAATATTTTATCATCACACAGACGGTAAACACCCCACAGGAGGCCGAGCGGCTCATCCGAAGTCAGAAGGCGGATATGGCTCTGGTGTTCACACAGAACCGTGGCATGCAATTCATGCTTGATGGCAGTGACCCCAATATGGCGCAGCAATGGACCAACTATGCCCAGCAAATCATTTTCAATTCTCAACCTTCATTTCTCAACTCTAAGCTATTATACAATCCCCAGATGAAGTCGGCCTATAACTTTGTGCCTGCTATCATGGGTATGCTATTGATGCTCATCTGTGCTATGATGACCTCGATATCAATTGTCCGCGAGAAAGAGAAAGGTACGATGGAGGTGCTGTTGGTATCACCCGTGCGCCCCCTAATGGTGATCATCGCTAAAGCGGTGCCCTATCTGGTGCTGGCCTTCGGCATCCTCATCACCATCTTGCTAATGGCGCGTTTCGTGCTGGGAGTGCCCTTAGCTGGTTCACTTTTCTGGATATTAGTCGTGAGTACCTTATATATATTATTAGCACTCTCGCTGGGACTGCTCATTTCCAACGTGGCGCAAACGCAACTCGTGGCCCTGCTGATGTCGGCTATGGTACTGCTGATGCCAGTAGTGATGCTGTCGGGCATGTTGTTTCCTGTAGAGTCGATGCCGCAAGTGCTGCAGTGGTTGGCTGCAGTGGTGCCGCCACGCTACTATATCGAGGCTATGCGCAAGTTGATGATTATGGGTGTAGGCATAGAAGATGTGGCTCGCGAGGTGGCTGTGCTGGCAGGTATGACGGTAGTGCTGCTCGCTATCGCACTGAAGAAGTTTGAGGTAAGATTGAAGAGTTGAAGAATTGAAGTATTAAAAAATGAAGTGATGACACTGAAATATCTCATACAGAAAGAGTTCCTGCAGATACGCCGCAATGCGTTTCTTCCTAAACTCATCATCATGTTCCCCATCGTGATTATGTGCGTCATGCCGTGGGTGATGCAGATGGAAGTGAAGAACATCGTGGTGGATGTGGTTGATATCGACCATACCGTGGAGTCGCAGCGGTTGGTACAGCAGATTGCTGCCTCTAACTATTTCATCTTTGGCGGACAGAAAAACACCTATGCTGAGGCAATGAAAGATATTGAAAAGGGTAGGGCTGATGTCATCCTCGAGATTCGTGATGGCAAATATCTCATCGCAGCCAATGCCGTCAACGGCACCAAGGGCTCAATGGGCAGCGCCTATCTCTCACAGATCGTCAGCTCGGGTCACTCACCTCTCACCTCTCATTTCTCATCTCTTACCTTATACAACAAGGGTCAGAACTACAAACTCTTTATGATTCCCGCCCTTTTTGCCATTGTGATGATGCTGATGACGGGCTTCCTGCCCACACTTAACATCGTCGGCGAAAAAGAGGCTGGCACCATCGAACAGATCAATGTCACACCCGTCTCCAAGTGGTCGTTCATCCTTGCCAAACTCATTCCTTACTGGCTCATCGCGCTGTTTGTCATCACCGTGTGCTTGCTGCTGGCGTGGCTCGTCTATGGCATCACGCCTGCTGGTCCCGTGTGGCTCATCTACGTGCTTGCCATGTTGCTGGCGCTGTTCTTCTCGTCGTTCGGACTCATCGTGTCCAACTACTCCGACACCATGCAGCAGGCCATGTTCGTGATGTGGTTCTTTGTAGTGAGCATCATGTTGCTCTCGGGACTATTCACCCCCACGCGCTCCATGCCCCAGTGGGCTTATCTGACCACCTATATCAACCCCATGCACTATTTCATCGATGCCATCCGCACCGTCTTTATCCGTGGAGGTGGACTGCACGAAACAGCCCACCAGGTCTTAGCCCTTGCGGGCATCGGCACACTGATGGGCTGTTGGGCTGTGCAGAGCTATAAGAAGAATAGTTGATCTAAGGCCAGGCAGATGCGTGACACACGTAGGTCTGAGTTCCCAGGTTTTACGTAGTCCATATTATCTCTGCTTTTTGAATATCAGTTTCATCGTCTCTGGATCGAGTGGTTTCATCGTGGGTAACTTCAGGTCTTTCACCATGTGGAGCGTGCCCTGCTTGTATTTTTGGAAGTGGTCGGTCTTCAAGTGCTGCTGATAGGCTTTCTCGGAGGCATAGATTTCGAGGATGCGGATCTTTGTGGAGTCCTCGGCACTCTGCATCGGGTAGAGGCAGATAACACCCGGCTCTTGTTCCACACTCAGACGGTCCACCTCGTTGGCAAATTCGAGATACTCCTTGAGGTGCTGTGGATAAACCTCGATTTCTGCTAGGCGGACTATCATCGTCTCATTTTCTTGTGCTACTGCCGTGATGGAGAACACAAGGGCGAACAGAATTACAATTCTTCTCATATCCATTTGTCGATTACAACCATAATTGATTATTCCATGGAGTGTTCCCAACCGCCACGTGTATCGATACCTGTAGCATCGGCAAGTGCTTCGAGTTTAGTAATTTCCTCAGCAGTCAGTTGAATCTTGGCAGCCTCGGCAGCCTCGATGACGTGACGTTCCTTCGTGGCTCCGATGATGGGCAGTGTACCCTTGGCGATGGCCCAGGCAATACCTATTTGTGAGCATGAGGCACCATATTTCTGTCCGATGGCGGTCATCTCGTTGGTCAGCGCCTCCAGCTGCGACAATACGGGGTTGTACTTCTTACCGCGATCGCTCTCTGCAGGCAGCGGATTCTCCTTATTATATTTACCAGAGAGTGCTCCCTGTTCCAGCACCATATAGGCCCAGAACTCGATACCGTTCTCCTTGCAATAGTCCAGCACGCCACCTTTCTCCGACGAACGGTAGAGTAGGGAGAAGTGGTTCTGCACGGCACTCACCTTGAAGCCTGCCTCACCGAGGATTTCGTTGGCACGCTGAATCTCCTTGATGTTGTGGTTCGACACGCCTACGCGCTTCACCTTGCCCGATTGTAGCAAAGGGATCAGCCCTGGTGTCCAACGCTCCACGTCCATCGGATTGTGAATCCAATACATGTCGATGTATTCGATGCCCATACGCTCCATTGAGGCCAGTGCCATCTTCTCAACACTATTTTCATAAACCTCTGCCAGTTGTGGGGTAAACTTGGTTGAAACCTCCACATTTTCGCGCTTCTCGCCAGCCACAAACGAGCCAAGAATCTTCTCCGACTCGCCCATGCCATACACGGTAGCCGTGTCCCAGAGGTTTAGTCCGTTCTTCATAGCCGCGTCGAATACGGGCTTCAAGTTCTCTACGTCGGTCTTGCTGCCAAATACTGCGTCTCCTCCAAATGCTCCTGCGCCCCAGGCCCAGGTTCCTAATGCGATCTTTGCCATAATTTTCTAATTGTTTTGATTTGATGGTGCAAAGGTACGGGGATTTTTGCAACTTCTGCCTAACTGATTTACTGATAAATCAACCCAAATTACGGATTCTACCAATTATACATCTTTGTCTCGCAAAAAATATGTACCTTTGTACCCGAAATGAAGCAAAGTTTGAATGTTGAATCAGTTAACGACTACGCCCGCTATGTCGGAGCAGAGGAGTTGCATCCGCTCGTCTCGATTATACATTACGACGAGCTGGAGCACTGTCGCCATTCGCTGAACAACTATCAGGTGTACGGTGTGTTCTTGTTGCAGGAAAGCCCTTACACCATTACATACGGGCAGGGTCACTATAGCCACAGTTCTGGTTCGTTGCTCTGCGTGGCTCCAGGGCAGACGGGAGGTGTGAGCGACAATGGTGAGATTATACATATTAAAGGATGGGTACTACTGTTCTCGCCTGAACTGCTTCACGGCACAGACCTCGGACGACGCATAGATGACTATCATTTCTTCTCCTACTATGAAAGCGAGTCGTTGCATCCTACGCCAGAAGAACAAAGAACGATAGAAGTTTGCTTCAAGATGATTCGCAATGAACTGCGTTCTAAACCAGACAACGAGCATCTGCGCCGCATCATCATCGCCTACCTCGAACTGATACTGGAGTATTGCGCTGGATTCTATGAGCGTCAATTCAAGACTGAGATTACAGCCGACAACGACCTTCTGAAACGCTTCGATGATTTACTGAAACACTATTACAGCGAAGGACGGCAGCGCAAGCTCGGCCTGCCCACCGTCCGCTATTGTGCTCAGGAGCTGTTCCTTTCGCCTAACTACTTCGGCGACCTTATCCGTCAGGCTACAGGCGAGACAGTCACAGCCATCATCCGCAACTTCGTGATGCAACGAGCCACCGCCTATCTGCACGACGGAAAAACCATCTCAGAAACTTCTGAACTCCTCGGCTTTGAATATCCGCAACATTTTACTCGTGTATTCAAAAAAACACTTCGGTCTCACTCCCAGCGAGTTTCTCCGAAAATGAGAAACGAAGTATCTCTCCATGAGAAATTTTTATTTTGCAAGCAAAATTTGCAGAACGTGCTGTATAGTCGTAATGCAATGTGTGTTCTAACAATAGTGTTTAACAATTAAAATATCGAAAAGTAGTCGAAGTGGCAAAAATGGTCGGATATTTTGAGGAAATCGGGTGCAGAATGTGCAGTACATGCTCATAATGTTTCCCAAATGTTTCCCAGATTCGCCGTAATGTGCTGAAAATCAGTTCCCGTTAGCCGCCGCGCAGGCTGCTGTTGAGGAGTAAAAGATCGATTTTTATCTGATAGGCGTTAGGGCTTCGTCAAAAAAGACGAAGCCCTAATACTTTCTTAAAAATGACAACGAAAACGGGGCCGTTTTGTTAAACAATGCAAAATATTGGCATTTCGTCGATATTTTTCGCCTAAATGTTTGGAAAATTATGGAATTCGTCGTATCTTTGCAATGTGTTTTTCATAGTATTAGATTTAAGGTTAACATTTCGGGACTCAGCGGAGTCCCATTTTTTTGCCAAAAATTTGGTGATTTCATACCTTATTAATACTTTTGCAACATCATTCATTATTAAATAAAAAGAATATGAAGAAATTGTTTTTGACGATGGCACTGGCCATCACCGCCAGCGTATTCAACGCTCAGGCACAGGATGTGATAACCGATCCTGCCCAGCAGGCTCAACAGGAGGCTGCCATAAAGGCTCAGCAGGCTGCCGAGAAGGCTGCTAAGAAACAGCAGAAGGCTATCGAGAAGAAAGAAAAGGAAGCCAAGAAGAAGGAGAAGGAGATCAAGAAGCACAATGATGCCGTGAAGGCTGCCAACAATGCCCAGAAGGCCGCTGAGAAGGCTGCTGACAAGGCTCAGCAGGCTGCCGAAAAGGCTGCTGCCGCTCCTGGCGACTTGAAACTCCAGCAGAAAGCGCAAAAGGCTGCTGCCGATGCGACGAAAGCGCAGTTGAAAGCCGAGAAACTGGCTAAGAAAGCGAAATGACAGAAGTCCCCCGCCACATGGCGAGGGATTTTTGATTAGGTGTATTGACGGAGGGCTGCTATCAGTTCTCCGTTTTCTGTTTTGGTACCGATGGTGATGCGCAGACAGTTCTGGCAGAGTTGTACACGGTGGCGGTTGCGTACGATGATACCCTTGTCAACCAGGTAGTTGTAGATCCTCGGGGCATCTGTCATCTGGGCCAGGAAGAAGTTTGCTTCTGTAGAATAAACCTTCTCACAGATAGGCAGGTCTTTGAATGCCAGCATCATTCTGGTGCGCTCTTCCAACAGGATCTTCACCCATTTATCGACCTCAAACGGATCCTTTAAGGCTTCGAGAGCCTGTCGTTGGGTAAGCAGATTCACGTTATAGGGATATTTCACCTTATTAAATATCGCAATAATCTCCTTGGAGGCGAATGCCATACCGAGACGGATAGCGGCACAGCCCCAAGCCTTCGACATCGTGTTGAGTACGATGAGGTTGGGGTGCTTCAATATCTCTGTGCGGAAAGGCTTTTGGGCCGAGAAGTCACTGTAGGCTTCATCGACGATGACCAGACCTTCAAATGATTCGATTACCTTGGCAATCTCCTCCCGAACGATGGTGTTACCCGTAGGGTTGTTTGGCGAACAGATCCAGATGAGTTTTGTATGGGCATCGGTGGCTGCAAGCATCTTGTCGGCGGTGACTTGGAAATGCTCGTCCAGTAACACAGGACGGTACTCCACGTCGTTGATATCAGCGCAGACCTTATACATGCCGTAGGTGGGTTCGATGGCCACCACGTTGTCAATCTTCGGATTACAGAAACAACGATAGACGAGGTCGATGGGCTCGTCGCTACCATTGCCGAGGAAGATGTTTTCCGCTGGCACGCCCTTTACTTTCGAGAGGGCATCCTTCAATTCCAGTTGCAGGGGGTCTGGATAGCGGTTGTAGGGGGCATTGTAGGGGTTCTCATTGGCATCGAGGAATACGTGTGCCTCCCTGCCGGCATACTCATTACGGGCAGAACTATATGGAGCCAGGCTCCAGATGTTTGGGCGGGTCAGTTCTTCTAAGGGCTTCATAGGGATTTGATTCTTACGCTCATTGCATTTTTGTGGGCATCGAGTTGCTCAGCTGCTGCCATCAGTTCTACGGCAGGGCCGATCTGGCGGATGCCCTCTTCCGTCAGATGCTGGAAGGTGATCTTCCTGCAATAACTGTCGAGGTTCACGCCGCTATAAGTGGTGGCATAGCCATGGGTCGGCAGGGTGTGATTAGTACCACTGGCATAGTCGCCGGCACTCTCACAAGCATATTTCCCGAGGAACACACTTCCGGCATTCACCACCTTAGAGGCCACCTGTTCGTAGTCTTCCGTCTGGATAATCAGGTGTTCCGGTGCGTAGGCGTTTGAGAGATCGATGGCCTCACGGATACTGCTTACCAACACCAACTGTGAGTTCTCAAGCGTTTTCTGGGCAATCTCCTTGCGGGGCAACAGGTCGAGTTGACGACTTACCTCCTGCTGGACATCGTCGATGACCTTATGGGAAGTTGTGATCAGGAACACCTGTGAGTCGATGCCGTGTTCAGCCTGCGAGAGCAGGTCGGCAGCCACAAACTCAGCATTGGCGGTTTCGTCGGCAATGACACAGACCTCCGAAGGACCTGCCGGCATGTCGATAGCCACATCGTGCAGACTGACCTGTTGTTTGGCAGCCATCACATACTGGTTGCCAGGGCCGAAGATCTTATAGACCTTGGGAACAGACTCCGTACCGTAGGCCATCGCACCGATGGCCTGCACACCACCAGCCTTGAATATCTTGCTCACACCGGCAATCTTGGCTGCCATCAGGATGGCGGGGTTCACCTTACCCTCACGGTTGGGAGGCGTGCAGAGCACAATCTCCTTACAACCTGCAATCTTGGCAGGGGTAGCCAGCATCAGTACGGTAGAGAAGAGTGGGGCGGTGCCACCGGGGATATAGAGACCCACCTTCTCGATGGCGACACTCTTCTGCCAACAGACTACGCCTGGCTGCGTCTCCACCTTCTTGGTACGGAAACGCTGTGACTTGTGGAAAGTCTTGATATTCGAGTGAGCCAGTCGGATGGCGTCTTTCAGTTCTTCACTCACCAGTGTTTCCGCTTCTTTGATCTCAGCCTTTGTCACTTCGAGTGAAGGCAGATCCACGTGGTCGAACTTCAGTTCGTAGCCCTTCACAGCCTCGTCGCCCCGTTGTCTGACATCTGCCAGCACCGAGGCTACGGTCTGATTCAGTTGCGACACATCCAAGTGCGGACGCTCCACAATCTTACTCCATTCTGATCTCTCCGGATACCGTATAATATTCATCTGTGAAATCTGTGTAATCTATGGTTAAATGATCATCTTTTCAATCGGCGTCACGAGGATGCCCTGAGCACCCATCTCCTTCAGTTTGCCGATAATCTCCCAGAACTGCTTCTGGTCGAGTACGGTATGTACGGAGCACCATTCTTCGTCGGCCAGGGGGATGATGGTCGGACTCTTCAAACCCGGCAATACGTCGATAATCTCCTGCAGACGGGCCTTCGGCGCATTCATGCGTACATACTTCTTGTCTTCTGCATCCTTCACCGCCTTGAAACGGAACAGCATCTGCTCCAGTATCTCGCGCTTCTCCTGGGTGAGTTGTTTGTTACCGATGAGCAGGGCCTCACTCTGCATCACCACTTCCACCTCACGGAGATTATTGCTCACGAGGGTAGAACCACTGCTGACGATGTCGAAGATGGCATCAGCCAGACCGATACCCGGACTGATCTCGACGCTACCGGTGATGACATGTATTTCGGCCTGGATGCCGTTCTTGTCGAGGAACTGACGCAGGATGTTGGGGTAGGAGGTGGCAATCTTCTTGCCGTCGAACCACTTCACACCCTGATAGTCTATCTCCTTGGGGATGGCTAACGACAGACGACACTTGCTGAAGCCTAAGCGGGACACAATCTCTGCATCCTCGCCGCGTTCCACAAACTCGTTCTCACCCACCACGCCGATATCGGCTACACCAGAGGCTACACTCTGTGGGATATCATCATCACGGAGATAAAGCACTTCCAAGGGGAAGTTGCCTGACTGTACTAAAAGTGTGCGCTTCGAGGCGCTTACCTTGATGTCTGCCTCTGCCAGCAGGTTCATCGTATCTTCAAAAAGTCGTCCTTTTGACTGTACTGCGATTCTTAACATACTAACGTTAAAGTCTAATATTCTCTTAAATTTCGCTGCAAAATTACTCAAAATTGTGCGATTGTGCAAGAAAATGAGTACTTTTGCAACGAAAACAGCCAAGATTTCACAGATTGGTACAGATTTTAAATAAATATGCGGTATTTTTAGCGGTTTTTCTGCTACTCTCCTGCACTGAGAAGAAGCAGGAACGCATCGTCACACCCTGGGGCGAGGTTCTTGACTCCGTGGAGACCTCCGAGGGTTTCGACTTGCATGAGATACAGCATAGCGGACAGATGATCCTTGCCACCATCAGCGGACCGCAGACCTATTATGACTATCACGGTAAACAACTCGGCACACAGTATTTGCTTGTGCAGCGACTGGCTGACAGGTTGGGGGTGGGCATCCGTGTGGAGATTTGTCGGGATTCTTTAGAGTTGGCGACAAAATTCGCTGAGAATCAGGTGGATATTGTTGCATGGCCTACACCCGGAAATCTGGAAGTTAGTCCTGATAAACCGCTGTTGGCCGAGGAACTGAAGGGGTGGTATAAGCCCGAGATGATAGCAGAGGTGAAGAAAGAAGAGACGGCGCTGTTGACCACCCAACGGGTGAAACGTCATGTGTTCTCACCGATGCTCGACAAGAAGGGAGGCATCATCTCCCACTACGACAAACTCTTCATGCAGTATTCGCAATCCATCCGTTGGGACTGGCGCCTGATGGCGGCCCAGTGCTATCAGGAGTCGACGTTCGACCCGAAGGCTGTCTCGTTTGCTGGTGCTAAGGGACTGATGCAGATCATGCCTGGCACGGCTGATCTTTTAGGTTTGCCTCGTGACAAGTTGTACGACCCCGAACAAAACATCGCTGCTGCGGCGAAATATCTCGGACAACTCGAAGGCAAACTGTCTGATATCCACGACAGAGTGGAGCGTACCAACTTCGTGCTGGCCTCCTACAACGGTGGCATCCATCATATCCGTGATGCGATGGCCTTGGCGCAGCGTGACGGCAAGAATCCCCACCGTTGGCGCGATGTGTCGGAGTATGTCTTGAAACTGGCCACGCCGAAATATTATAATGATCCCATCGTGAAGCACGGTTATATGCGTGGTTCGGAGACGGTTGACTATGTCGCCAAGATCCGTCAGCGCCATCAGGGTTACATGGGTGTCAAGACACCTCATTTAGGTTTCCATCCCTCTCAACCCCGCAAGGCCGACAAGCGCAAGAATAAATATGATATTTGAAAAACAAATCAGCCCTTCTCGATTTGAGAGGGGCTGATGGTTTGTCAGAGCATTCCTTTCGTTGAAGGCAGTTCGTAGTGGTAGATGTCTCTCCGGACAGCCATCTTCAGACTTCGAGCCAGTGCCTTGAAGATACCCTCAATCTTATGATGCTCGTTCTGTCCTTCAGCCTTGATATTGAGATTCATCTTGGCGGCATCGGAGAGCGACTTGAAGAAATGCAGGAACATCTCCGTGGGCATCTCGCCGATCTTTTCACGCTTGAATTCGGCGTCCCAGACCAACCAAGGACGTCCTCCGAAATCTAATGCCACGCTACAGAGACAGTCATCCATCGGCAGACAATAACCATAGCGTTCAATACCTCGTTTGTCGCCTAATGCCTGAAGGATGCACTCGCCGATGGCAATGGCGGTATCCTCGATGGTGTGGTGTTCGTCTACCTCCAGATCACCCTTGGTGTGGATGGTCAGATCCATCATGCCATGTTTACCGATCTGCTCCAACATATGGTCGAAGAAACCAAGACCAGTAGAGATATCACAACGACCCGTGCCGTCGAGATTCACCTTAATATAGATATCGGTTTCCTTCGTTTGACGACTCACTTCTGCAATGCGCTCCCCGGCAAAAAGCAGTTCACAGATTTTATCCCACGACATACCCTCGTCACTCAGTATCAGTGACTTGCACCCGATATTCTTTGCAAATTGTCGATCTGTGTTCCGGTCACCGATGACATAACTCCCGGCAATGTCGTAGTCAGGGTTATTGATGTATTTCTCCACCAGTCCCGTATTTGGCTTACGCGTAGGGGCATTGTCCTCTGGGAAATGTGGGTCGATGAGGATATCGTCGAACGTGATACCTTCGCCCTCAAATGTCTGGAGGATGAAGTTATGGACGGGCCAGAACGTGTCCTCCGGGAACGACTCTGTGCCGAGACCGTCCTGATTGCTCACCATCACGAACTCGAAGTCGAGGTGCTGGCGGATAAATCCGAGGTTACGGAATACGCCCTTCGTAAATTTCAGTTTCTCGAAGGAATCGATCTGTTCGTCGGCAGGTTCTTCGATGAGGGTGCCGTCGCGGTCTATGAAGAGAATACGTTTCATGCTGTTTTCTGTTTTTTCTCTAATTGTTCTTTGTATGTCTGCTTAGCGGGTTGGTAGGAGAGGATGGTGGTGGCAGCCTGGATGGTTCCTGACAGAAACAATACCAGCAGTGTCATCACCAGCATATATGACGGCAACCCTAATGGATCACCAAGAATCTCTCCGATGTGTGCCTGTGTATTTGCCAACGACAGGATGACGGCAGGCAGGATGGTCACAATAGTGGTGAGCAGGGCAATACCCGTACATTCCGTCAGTTGCTGGGCCAGTTTGCGGTTCAGGGCATGTCGTCTGAAATGTATCCAGAGCAAGGTGCCGAAATAGATGACGGGGATGAGCAGCAACGGTATGAAAGCCACGAGCAATGGTAGCAGGGGTATCATGGGGAAGCGGTAGATGACCAGTGTGGTAATGCCGCTATAAAACAGGGCATATAGCAGAAACCAGTACCATCTGCGACGCAGCAATAACTTCAGATTTTCCATAAAAATTTGTTATTATTTCGAATAATATGTGCAAAGGTACTGACTTTTTTCGTAACTTTGCACCATTCTTAGAAGAAATTAAAACATTTTATGAAGATATTAAAGTGGGGATTCATCGGATGCGGCGAGGTGACCGAGAAGAAAAGCGGTCCTGCTTTCAGCGAGGTTGAGGGCTCCAGCGTGGTGGCTGTGATGAGTCGCACGGAGCAACATGCCCGTCGCTATGCGGTGGAACACGGTATCCAGAAATGGTATACCGATGCACAGGAACTCATCGACGATCCTGACGTGAATGCCGTCTATGTGGCTACGCCGCCGTCGAGTCATGCCACGTATGCCATCATGGCCATGAAGGCGGGCAAGCCTGTGTATGTGGAGAAACCCCTGGCTTCAAACTATGAGGACTGCGCCCGTATCAACCGTATCTCGGAACAGACGGGGGTACCTTGTTTCGTGGCCTACTACCGTCGTTATCTGCCCTATTTCCAGAAGGTGAAGGATATCGTGCAGAGCGGACAGATTGGGAAGATACTGAATGTGCAGGTTCGGTATACCGAACCGTTGCGAACCGCTGATGCTGAGGCAATTAAGAATGGCAAACCTCTGCCTTGGCGACTCCAGCCGGAGATTGCCGGAGGCGGTTATTTCTATGATATGGCCCCCCACCAACTCGACCTCTTGCAGGATATGTTTGGCGTGATCCTTGAGGCCCGTGGCATCCGTGCCAACCGTGGTGGGTTCTATGAAGCGGAGGATTCCGTGAGTGCCAGTTTTCGTTTCGAGAATGGTCTGCCAGGCAGTGGCTCCTGGTGCTATGTGGCCCATGAGAGTGCCCGAGAGGACTGCATCGAGATTATCGGAACAGAAGGTCTTGTCAGTTTTTCGATCTTTGACTATACACCCATCCGTCTTCAGACCAGCAAGGGCGATGAGAATATCACGGTGGCGAATCCGCCGTATGTGCAGTATCCGCTTATCAAGAATGTGATAGAGCATCTGCAGGGCATCGCCGTGTGTACCTGCACCAGTGTGTCGGCAACGCCCGTAAACTGGGCGATGGATCGTATATTAGGTAAATTCTGAGGCTGATGAGGTGGTTGTTGGTTGTTAGTTGCTGGATATGGGGTCTTGGCTGTTGGGGCAGTCCGAGTCAGGACTCGATCTCTGTAGACAGCATCCAAAAACCGCATGAGATCAGCAAGATCCGTCAGACCATCCGTGGCTTCGATGAGACGGAGGATTATTGGATTGAACCCCAGCACTATGAATTTCAGGTGATGGGTCAGATCACCCGCTCCTACGAGAGTTTTACGCTCAGTAGTGGCGAAAATACTATCACGCTTTCACCTGACAGCAAGACCAAGGTGGGCCCATATTTCGGGTGGCGGTGGTTATTTTTCGGCTATACCTTCGACATCAAGAACATCGGTTTCTCGAAAGGCGGGTTGAAAAAGGAATTTGATCTCAGCATCTATTCCTCGCAGGTGGGTGTCGACCTCTATTACCGTCGTACAGGCAGTGACTACAAGATCCGCGACGTGGAGATTGGAAATGATAGTCGTGCGGCCCTTTTCGAGGGGATGCCGTTTGACGGGGCAACAGTTGGTATGACGGGCGTCAATGCCTATTATATCTTCAACCACAAACGTTTTTCCTATCCGGCCGCCTTCGCCCAGAGTACCTGTCAGAAGGTGAGTTGTGGTTCGTGGATGGCTGGAGCGGGCTATACGAAGAATACCATTGAATTCGATTACGCCAAGCTGGAGGATGCACTCTCGTCACAGGTAGGACATGAGGTTAAGTTAGACAGCGGCATGATGTTTGAGAGCATCAAATACCACGACATCATGCTTTCGGGCGGATATGCCTACAACTGGGTGTTTGCCAAGAACTTCCTGTTCTGCGCCAGTTTCCAGTTGGGTCTTGCCTATAAGACCAGTTACGGAGATGTGGCTGACAATCAGAAGCGAGGCTTCAACTTTGACTTTAAGAATGTCAACCTCGACGGCATTGGTCGTTTCGGACTGGTGTATAACAATACGCGATGGTTTGCGGGTATGAGTGCCATCTTCCGCACCAACCGCTATCGCACCTCGCGCTTCAAGGCCAATAACATATTTGGTTCGTTGACAGCGTATGTGGGCTATAATTTCGTACTCAAGAAGAAATACAGGAAACAGAAAGGATGAAGAGACTTTTCTATATCATAGTGGCTGCTTTTGCAATGATCTGTCCATTGCAGTCGTGTGCCAATGGGGGAGGGGCGAAGACTGAGGTGTCCGCTCCAGAGTCTGCGGAGTCTGCCGAAATTGCTGAATCCGCCGAACCCGCGGAATCAGCCAAGAAGCCAAACTATAAGATCAGGATTGAGAGCTTGCTCAAAGATGCCAAGCAACAGAAATCATCCACCAATTTCCCTCTTTTCTTTGCCCGTCAGTTCCTGGATGTGCCTTACGTGGCCCATACCCTTGAGATCAATGATGAAGAGCGATTGGTAATCAATACAGATGAACTCGACTGCACCACTTTGGTAGAGACCGTCACCGCCCTCACGCTCTGTGCCTATCGCAAGACCTTTACTTTTCTAGATTATCAAAATGCCTTGCAGGCCATGCGTTACCGCCATGGGGTGATCGACCGCTATCCCTCCCGTATCCATTACTTTACGGACTGGATAGTCGAAAACACCCAGGCGGGCATCGTCACAGAGATCCAGCAACCGAATCCGCCGTTTACCCAGATACAAACCGTCAAAGTCAATTATATGAGTCAGCATCCTCAGAGTTACAAGGCCTTGAAGGCCCACCCTGAGTTTGTGGCTGAAATCGCTCAGATGGAACAGCGCCTCACGGGTCAGAAGTTCCGCTTCATCCCAAAATCGGGTGTCAAGGACACGCCAGCCATGCGGGAGGCTGTGCACGATGGAGATATCATCGCCATCACCTGCAATAAGCCCGGTCTCGATATTGCCCACCTCGGCTTTGCCGTGTGGCGCAACGACGGACTCCATCTGTTGAATGCCTCTCAGTTGCACAAGAAGGTGGTGGAAGAGCCGATGACGCTCTACCAGTATCTTCAGAAGCATCCCTCTCACACTGGAATCAGAATCATCCGAATCAACCATTAAATTGTAAATAGTAAATTGTCAAATTGTAAATAGTATTATGGAATTACCCGATTTTATGAACTATGGCGAGAAGTTCTCGAAGCGAGAATTTGCGGAGAAGATCTCACGCATCGCCAAGCGTGCTGGGGCTAAATTGGTATATGCCGCCCTCATCCTCTATTATACGTTGCAGAGCGACAAGGTGAGCAAGAAGGACAAGGCCGTTATCATCGGTGCCTTGGGCTATATGATCAGTCCGCTGGATGTCATTCCTGATGCCATCCCCATCGCCGGACTCACCGACGACCTGGCCGTGTTGCTCTATGTGCTGAAAAAGGTCTGGACGGGAATTGATCCCGAAATCGTCGAGCAGGCCAAGAAAAAACTCTCGAAGTGGTTCGATGAAGATGAAATCTCCGAAATCGGCGATCTCATCGAAAGCGAGTAAACAAACAAATCCCCAACCTTTTCGGCTGGGGATTTTCTTTCTCTGGGAGGTGCCTGGCGGATTCGAACCGCCGTGGACGGTTTTGCAGACCGTAGACTAAGCCACTCATCCAAGGCACCGTCATTAGAAATCGGCTGCAAAGGTAGTCATAAAAATCGATACCGCCAAATATTTTCTTTACTTTTTACGGCAGCAGTCGGCTTTTTTGTGATTTTCGTGGCAATTGTGCCCTTTCAGCGGACATCCCTCGCAACTGCAACAGGGGGCGGCATCATGGCGGAAGGGCTTGTAGACGTGCCATACCGCATAGCCGACGGCCAAGACGAGAATGATGATGACAATCGCAGTCTGCATGGGAAGGGAAATAGGTTACAGACGGGTGAGTTTTCTGAGCAGCACCTTGTTGATGACCTGTATCCTGCGCCCGCCTTTCTCGATGTCCTCGCGTACATTATTTATATTATTAAAGAAATCGCTGAAGGCATTCAACAGGAAGTTGGGTTGACTGGCATCTTCGATGGCCTCAGGGTTGGTCAGTATCTTGATGCCTTCATGTTCGATGTGTACGTCGATGTCGGCATCGGTCATGATCGGGTCGCCGTCGAAGTGGATGGCACCCGGCTCCTTGCGGTGGATATGAATCTGCTTGGCACGGAAGGTCTTGATTTTCGAGTTGTTGCCGAGGGTTTTCATGAAAAGGTCGGCAGCAATCTGTGGGGCATCGAGTACATCGAAGGGCTCCATGATGATGACGTCCATCTCACCGTCTTTCATGGTGGCGCCGGGCGCGATATAGGCATTGTTGCCGTATTGCGAGGCGTTGGCACAGGCGATGAGGAAAGCCTTGTACTTCTTGGCACCCGTCTCATCCTCCACCTCGTAGGTCTCGGGTTTGTATTTCAGTCCTTCCTTCAGCACATTCTCCACGTAGGTGATAGGGCCGCGCTTGCCTGCCTCTGCGAACTTCAGTGAGATAAACGCATCGAACCCCATGCCACAGGTGCAGAAGAAAGGCAGGCCGTTGATGACGCCGTAGTCGAAGTCCTCAATCTTGCAGGCGTTGATGATCTCGATGGCCTTCTTGGCATCCATCGGCAGACAGAGGTGACGGGCCAGACCATTGCCGGAACCGCTGGGCACGATGGCAAGAGCGGTATTTGTATGTGTCAGCGAACGGGCCACCTCGTTGACGGTGCCGTCGCCACCCACTGCCGCCACGATGTCGCATCCCTTTTCAGCGCATTCGAGGGCTATCTCAGCGGCATGACCGGCATATTCGGTGAAGCGCAGTTCATAATTGAACTGTTCCTTATCGAGCATCGTCTCTATAATGGTGGGTATCTCATCCTTCGAGTGGGTACCCGAGATGGGATTTATGATGAATGTTATGTTCTTCTTTTCCTTCATTTGCGGTGCAAAAATACGAAATAAGTGGGAAAAATGCATGTTTTATTCAAGAAAAATACCGAAAAACGACATTTATTAAGATTTTCTTGCACGTTTTGCAAAATTTTGTGTAACTTTGCAGCCTGAAAGAAAAAAACAAGAAACTTACCTACATCGGAATGGGACAGTTACAAGAAAGATACAAGCATTACCGTGAGCCGCAGAAGTTTATGGAGGCTGATGTATACCCTTATTTCCGCGCCATTGAAGGAAAGCAGGGAACAGAGGTCGAGATGGGCGGTCACAAGGTGCTGATGTTCGGCTCGAATGCCTATACAGGTCTGACGGGCGACCAGCGTATCATCGATGCAGCCAAGGCTGCACTCGACAAGTATGGTTCTGGTTGTGCCGGAAGCCGTTTCCTCAACGGAACGCTCGACCTGCACGTTCAACTCGAAAAGGAGATTGCTGAGTATATCGGCAAGGACGATTGCCTCTGCTTCTCCACGGGTTTCTCAGTGAACCAGGGTGTGATTCCCGCACTGCTGAGCAAGGACGACTATGTGATTTGCGACGATCGTGACCACGCTTCGATCGTGGACGGACGCCGTCTGGCGTTTGCCAAGCAACTGCACTACAAGCACAACGACATGCAGGACTTGGAGCGTGTGCTCCAGAAGTTGCCTCAGGAGGCCATCAAACTGATTGTGGTCGATGGCGTCTTCTCTATGGAGGGCGACCTCGCCAAACTGCCTGAGATTGTGGAGTTGAAGCATAAGTACAACTGCTCGATCATGGTCGATGAGGCTCACGGCATTGGTGTCTTCGGCAAACAGGGTAGGGGCGTGTGCGACCATTTCGGACTCACCGACGAGGTAGACCTGATCATGGGTACCTTCTCGAAGTCACTTGCTTCTATCGGTGGTTTCATCGCTTCCGACAGCGACACCATCAACTGGCTCCGTCATACCTGCCGCACTTATATCTTCTCGGCTTCGAACACCCCTGCAGCCACCGCTGCCGCCATGACCGCCCTGCACATCATCCAGAGCGAGCCCGAGCGCATCCAGGCTTTGTGGGATGTCACGAACTACGCCTTGAAGCGTTTCCGTGAGGAGGGCTTCGAGATTGGTGAAACCGAGAGTCCCATCATCCCGCTCTATGTGCGCGATGTCGATAAGACCTTCCTTGTGACGGCACTTGCCTTCAAGGCTGGCGTGTTCATCAATCCCGTCATCCCGCCTGCTTGTGCCCCTCAGGACACGCTGGTGCGCTATGCCCTGATGGCTACACACACCAAGGAACAGGTTGACCGTTCCGTCGTTGCCCTGAAGAAGATTTTCGTAGAACAAGGCATTATCAAATAAAAAAGATCGGGGCGTAGCGCAGTTGGTAGCGCACCTGGTTTGGGACCAGGATGTCGCAGGTTCGAGTCCTGTCGCCCCGACTTCCATCATGAAAAAGAAAATGATCCTGTCATTGTTGACGGTATGCTTTGCGTTGACAATGAACGCCCAGACAGCCCTGAAAAAGGTGTACGATGAGGCCATTGATCCCATCGGGCAGATAGACCAGGCATTGGTGAAAGCCAAGTCTGAAGGGAAATATGTCATCTGTCAGGTGGGAGGCAACTGGTGTCCTTGGTGCCTGAAATTCGCCGGCTTCATCTCAAAGGACACTGCAATCAGCAAGGTCATAGCAGAAAATTATGAGTACATCCATGTGAATTATAATCCTCGCAAATCTCAGGGCGAGGAGAAGATGGCACAAGGGAAAGCCCTGATGCGGCGCCTGGATAATGCCGGACGTTTCGGATACCCCGTATTCGTCGTGCTTGATATGGAGGGTAGAATCCTTCATATTCAGGATTCAGGTTACCTGGAGGAGGGCGAGGGATATAATCAGGAGAAAGTGCTGCGTTTCTTCAAGAACTGGACTCCCCAAGTCGTTAAGGGCATCCAGCCTCAGGCTACAGGGGCGCCAAAACAGTATTTCCTGCCCACGGCGGGAGCCTCGGATGCCGAGAATGACAGACCGATGATTGAGGTCTATCTGCCTAAAGAACCCAATGGCTGTGCCGTCGTACTCTGTCCTGGCGGTGCCATGCGTTGGCTGTCGTGGGAGAGCGATGTGGTGAAGATGGCCTCGTTCCTCAACGAGCACGGCATTGCCGCCATCGGCCTGCGCTATCATTTGAATAAAGGTGGTGGTCAGATGCCGCAGGGAACAAAAATGCCGCCGATGGTGGACGTGACACATCCCGAAGTATTCCCACAGGCAGATGCCAATCCGATGCATAATGCAAGCGGCGACTCTATTATCCGACTCGCTGCACAGGATGCCAAGGCTGCCATCCGCATGGTGCGGGAGCATGCCGACGAATGGCATATCAGCAAGGATAAGATTGGTTTCCTGGGCTTCTCGGCTGGTGGCGGCGTGGCGATTGCTGCCACGATGTCTGCTGACAAAATGGAGCGTCCCGACTTCCTTTGTACCAACTTCGGCCCCTCGCTGATGCCTGTCACCGTGCCGAAGGATGCACCTCCCTTACTGATCATGACCCGTGTCGACCATCCCAATGTGGCAGCAGGTCTCGTCGCCCTGTTCATGGAGTGGAAGAAGGCCGGGGCTGATGCAGAACTGCATATGTATGGTGACGGCAAAGGCCCCTACGAACTGATGCCGCAGACGGGCGAGACTACAACCGAGACCTGGAGCAGCCAGATGATTCATTGGCTGAAGACCAAGGGGTTCATGCATAAGGATTAATATGGTATGTATGACTGATTGACTGGGTATTCCTGCATCATTTTCTCGATGATCGGACAGTACCAGGTCTTGAACTGTTCTGCCGTAGGTGTGTGTCCACCGGGGAAGTGGTATGAATAGAGATAATGTTCCAGAAACAGCGGCTCAAAGTGGGCCAACGTGTCCTCCTCACCGAAGATCCCCCATACGCGTACCTTATTATATTCATTACAGCGGTCAAACTGATGGGCCTCCATTTCCTCGAACTCCTTGACAAGATTCTCGGTGATGGTGAAGTCCTGATTGCCGTCGGCACGAGGAGACTTGTATTGATGGCTGCCGATGCGCTCACGCAGGAAGTCAGACATCTTGAAATGGGGATTACCAAGAAGCGCAGGCACTCCGATAAAAGATGATATCATCTGTGCATAGAACGATCCACAACTGTTACCGACAAGGATGTCCGGCTTCTCTTTGTCACAGATATCTTGGATGAGTCTGATGGCATCATGGGGGTGTAGTGGGAGGTCTGGCGTGAGCACGACAGCCTTATCCTCGAAAGCCTCCTTCAATGCCAAAGCAGGCACACATCTGCCACTGGCATAGAACCCATGAAGGAACAATATCTTTTTCTTTTTCTGCATAACGGGTTGCAAATATTGTCAAACTTTTCCCTTAAATGTATAACCGATACCCTCAACGGCTACACGGATGGCCTCTTCGGTAGCAGGGCCTTTGATGGTGAGGGTGTTGGCAGAGGCGCTGGCCTTGGCTTTCTCAACGCCTGGCACTTCCTCTACGGCACGAACTACGGCAGCCTCACAATGACTGCAATGCATGTCCTCAACCCGATAGACGGTCACGTCGGGGTCTAACGGCTTCTTGTCTGTAAATCTGCTGAAAAGTTTCATCATAAGAGTAAATACGATTAATATGGTTAATACTGTGGCACAAATAATCTTAAAGGGGCTTGGTAGAGCGGATGCCCCCATGCAGCAAGCATCTTGAGTTGCAACGGTGAAGTCGATTCCCGTAGCATTGAGTAGCAGACCAAAGAGGACGGCAAAACCTACGATGGTCATCAGATAGATAGAGGTAAAACGACGACCCATCGACTTATGAACCACCAGTATGGAAGCGAGATTAACCGCAGGGCCTGCCATTAGCATAACCAGTGCCGCGCCCGGCGAGAGTCCCTTCATCATCAGAGCGGCTGCTACAGGGATGCTACCTGTTGAACAAATGTACATTGGCACGGCGATGACCAATATGACCAGCATCTGTAGTAACGGCTGGCTACCGAAGTTGAGAAAGAACTCATCAGGTACAGCCACCTGAATCAATGCCGCTACAACAAGTCCGATAAGCAGTCGCAGACCGATGTCGCGAAGCATGTCGTAGTAGGCATACTTCAACACATGCCAGATTCTGTTGCCGTTTTCCACTTGGCATGAAGTAGTCGCATCGTCCTTTATATCATCTTCGCGAACCAGACGGTTCACTAATAGTCCTCCGCATACACCCGTGATAAGTGCTGCCATAGGTCGGATAATGGCAAACCCAAGTCCCATCAGCGAGAATGTAGCCAAGATGGAGTCAATGCCCGTCTGTGGTGTGGCAATGAGAAACGAAGCGATAGCGCCTTTTGAAGCCTTTTCGTTCCTCAGTCCAATAGCAGTAGGGATGACGCCGCATGAACACAGCGGCAGGGGTATGCCCAACAGCGCTGCCCAAACAACAGACAGCTTATTGTTCCGCGAAAGATAATTGGCATAGAACTTCTGCGGCACGAATACGTGCAGCACCCCTGCGATGAAGAATCCCAGCAACAGATAGGGAGCCATCTCGCAGACCACGTTCAGAAGCGATATAAAGAAACTCTGTATATCCATCGGATGCAAAGGTACGAAAAATATTTCGTAACCCGGTTGCAAAGAAGCATAATTATTTCTTTACTCCGATAATCGTGGCATACGTTGGTTTTTTACGGTGGATTTCCGTCTGGGTAAAACCTGCTTCGTCGAGCAGCTTTTTCAGATCCTCGGGCGAATAGGCTGTCATACCCTCCACTACGCTTGTCCACTTGGAATCACTGTCTACAACCTCTACCAAGATGGCGAACTTACCGCCAGACTTCAGTACACGACGCACTTCTTGCAGACAGTCGGGAAGGTTGGGCCAGAAATACACTGTTTCGACAGCCGTTACGAGGTCGAACTTCCCTTCCTCGTAAGGAAGTTTCTCGGCTGAACCCAAAGTGACAAACACCTGCTTGTCGAGCACGTTAGCATTCACCTTTTTGGCCTTCGCCACACTCTCTTCGGAGATGTCGATGCCATAAACCTGCGCATCCTGGCTCCGTTTCAACAGTCGCTGCAAGGTTGCCCCGCCACCGCAACCGATGTCGAGCATCGTCCAGCCGTCTTGAATATCGACGAGTTTCAATCCCCAATTTGTCAGAGGTGCATGGCAGAGGTTCATGAACTTCAGCATGGCGCGTCCCATCCGTCCTTGCGGACAGGCACAGTTAGTGAATAGTTGCTTTAATAGTCCCATAATACTAATTCTTTTTAAAAAGGTGGCAGATCGTCACCGACCAACCACCTCATACTAAACTAAACTAAACAAATACTCTTTATGATTGCGTGCCACACTTCGACTTTTAGGTCGAAGAATTTTACACCTGTGATTATAGTTCTGAAGTGATGGCGGCTATCCAAGCCTCGATGCGGGTGTCGGTTTTGTCATCCTCGTTGATGTCGTCAAGGGGCAGACCGATGAACTTGCCGTCAATCACGGCCTCGGAGTCGTCGAAAGTGTAGCCGTCGGTCTCTACGCTGCCGATGAACTTGGCTCCGCTATTCTTGATACCGTTGTAGAGTTCACCCATGCCGCCTACGAAGGTGTCGCTGTACGATGAGCAGTCTCCACAGCCGAAGATGGCGATGGTCTTACCACTGAGGTCGGCACCTTGGAGTGTCTTCAGTCCGTCGTACCAGTCATCCTGCAATTCTCCAGCGCCCCATGTTGAAGTGCCGAGAATCAGGTTCTGGTTAGCAGCCACGACATCGGCAGTCAAGTCCTGTACATTCAGGGCTTCACAGCCCAGTTTCGAGGCAATCTTCTCTGCGATGGCCTCACAGGTTCCTGTCGAGGAACCATAGATAACAATTGTTGTTTTCATTTCAATGATTTATTCTAAAGATATTATTAATTCCTGTTGATGCACTCGTCGCACTTGCCTTGGCACTTACGTTTGCAATACCGTTCGCATTGTGCGCAGATGTCGTAGCCAAGCATAGCGCCGAGGATAAAGTCCTCTTCGGGTGTGAGCTGGTTCAGCGGACGTGTGACGATAAGCCGGATGGCCTCCAGGCACTCGCGCCGTCCGAAATAGACATTCAGGTTCTGTTGTCCGGCTGGTTGCAGCAGGTAAGGAATGCCCTGACTCTCCAGTCGCTGTATGGCCAGTTCACTGTACTTCTTGTTGCAGGTGAACAGCACCATGTGGCGCACACCTTTATGCAGCTCGTAGATGTGGTTCATCAGTACCTTCATCTCTGTGGGAATCGCTGTTGTCGTTCTCATTTTTATCGTTCTTGATTTCGGCTGCAAAGGTACGGCAAATAATTAAGGTGCACAATACCTAAAACGAGTGTTTTAAGCATTGCGCACCTGTGTAAGTCTGCAAAAGCAGATTAACAAGAAGTAGGTATATCTATTTAGATAACTACTGCCGTTCCGCTGGTGGCTACCATGAGCATTGAGCCGTTGGCACCGACGGTCTCATAGTCGATGTCGATGCCTACGATGGCATTGGCTCCAAGAGCCTGAGCACGCTGCATCATCTCCTGCATGGAGGTGTCCTTGGCTTCGGAAAGCACCTTCTCGTAAGCGCCAGCACGACCACCTACGATGTCGCGGATGCCAGCAAACAAATCCTTGAACATGTTAGCACCGATAATGGTTTCACCTGTCACTATACCCTTGTACTCGCGGATGGCGTGACCTTCAATTTGTGGGGTTGTTGAGAGTATCATAATCGTTTTCTTTTGAAAGTTTCTAATACTTAAACTATGTCGCAAAGATACGCTTTTCTGACGAATTACGGAAAAAAACGTGTCGTTTACTTGAGATTTTTAAAATTTTTGAGTAACTTTGTACCTGATTTTGGGAAATATTAGGAAACTTTTATTCCACGTAAGACAGTTTTTGAATAGATTAAAAATACATGGATAATGTTATCAACGGATGTTACAGGCTCTCGTGGCGGGAGCGCATCGGGTTCTGTTCGGGCGACCTGGCGCAGAACCTGATTTACCAGACTGTCAGCATCTGGCTACTCTTTTATTATAATAATGTGTACGGGCTCGACTCAGCCGTCGTGGCTGTGATGTTCCTCGTGGTCCGTATCATCGACGTTGTTTGGGATCCGATGGTGGGGGCGATGGTCGACAAGTCGCATCCCCGCTGGGGTAAATACCGTTCGTGGCTGATTCTGGGTGCTGTGCTGTTGGCGACCTTTGCCACGCTCTGCTTCTGGAACGGGTTCAGCGGGTCGCTGCTCTATGCATACGTGACATACGTGGGAATGAGCATGAGTTTTACGTTCGTCAATGTACCCTACGCGGCACTCGGCTCATCGCTCACCCGCGATACCGACGAAATCACGATTCTGACCAGTGTGCGTATGGTGATGGCTAATCTGGCGGGACTGATCATCAAGACGCTGCCGCTGGTGATCGTCCTCTTCGCACCCAAGGTGCTGAATCCGCAGACGGGTGAGATGGAGGCGGTCTATAATACGCCCGAGGCTGGCGGGGCGTGGTTTATCACCATGAGCATCTTCGCATTGGTGGGACTGGTGCTGCTCCTCGTCACCTTCTTTGAAAGCAAGGAGCGCATTGTGATGGACAAGAGCGAGAGTGCGTTGGTGAAGGTGAGTGATCTATGGATGGAGTTGGTGAGGAACCGTCCGCTCAGGATATTGTCGTTCTTCTTTATCATCGCCTTCACCACCATGAGCATCAGCAATGCTGCCGACTCGTATTTCATGACCTTCAACATGCACGCTACGCCGCTGATGACGACGGTGTTCATGTGGCTCGGCACGATTCCGGCGTTTATCTTCATGCCGATGGTGCCTGCCATCAAGCGCAGGATTGGCAAGAACGGTATGTTCCGATTGTTTCTCGGCATCGCCATCGTGGCTATGTTGCTGATGTATCTGATGATGTCGGTCGAGAGCCTCAAATCCATCACCATACTGATTTTCTTTGTGCAGTTCGTGAAGAGTACGGGTGTGGTGGTGGCTACCGGTTATATGTGGACACTTGTGCCCGAGGTGGTGACATTCAGCGAGTATGCTTCAGGGCATCGTGTGGCAGGTATCGTGAACGCACTCATCTGTATCTTCATGAAGGCAGGCATGGCTCTTGGTGGAGTCATCCCCGGATTGGTTCTTGCCTGGGTGGGCTTCAAGGCGGGTGAGTCGGTGCAGACGCCGTTGGCTGAGCAGGGCATCCTCTGGCTCGTCACCCTGATTCCTGCCGTCCTGTTCGTATTGGCCATTTTCGTGATTGGCAAGTATGAACTTTCCGATGAGAAGATAGACGAACTAAACCATATATTATGCAACTGACATCAAATTCCGACAAGATTACGAGAGACTATTTTGACTCTCTCTTGATTGAGACCCGCTATCTGGACGCAGTCCTCCCTACGACGGAGATGACGCTGTTCGGAGAGACATTCCGCACGCCGATTATGACAGCTGCCCTGTCGCATCTGCACAATACGGCTCAAAACGGCATGACCATCTATGCCCAGGCGGCTGCCCTGAGCGGAGCTGTGCATTGGGTAGGTATGGGCAGTGATGAGGAACTGGAGGTGATTGTGGCTACAGGTGCCAGAACCATCAAGATTATCAAACCCCATGCCGACAACCGCGAGGTGTTGCGCAAAATCGAACATGCCGTCAAGGTGGGCTGCATCGCTGTGGGTATGGATATCGATCACGCTTTCAACTCCCAGGGCGGCTACGACAACATCTTCGGCCTGCCCATGAAAGCCAAGAGCACTGAAGAACTGGCTGAGTTCGTCGAGGCGGCTGGCGTACCTTTCATCGTAAAAGGTGTGCTCAGTCCTCACGATGCCGAGAAATGTCTGAAAGCAGGTTGTGCGGGTATCGTCGTATCTCACCATCATGGTATGATCCAGTATGCCGTGCCGCCATTAATGGCATTACCTGACATCCTCTCAATCACAGGCAGGCGTATCCCCGTATTCGTGGATTGTGGCATCGAGAGCGGTATAGATGCTTACAAGTGTCTTGCCCTCGGTGCCAAAGCCGTATCGGTAGGGCGTCACCTGATGCCACTCCTCAAGCAAGGTGCCGACGTTGTAGCAGGACGCATCAACGAGATGACGGCAGAGCTGGCAGGCATGATGGCGCGTACTGGTGTCAGTTCGTTGGATAAGATGGATTCTACTATCATTCACAGGAGGGCGTTCTGATGTATTTAGGTATTTCATCATCATTGCAGCACAGCTCACCTGAGGAGTGGGCGGCGAAGCACAAGGCTCTTGGGCTGGAGTGTGTGAATTTCCCCGTCACTTGTGATGACGGTGAGGACACCATCATGGCCTATAAGAAGGCTGCCGACGAGGCTGGACTCACTATCGCCGAAGTAGGTGTGTGGCGTAACACATTGGCTGCTGATCCCGATGAGCGTAAGAAATGGATAGACTATGCCGTCCGCCAACTTCGCATGGCTGATGCCATCGGAGCCGCCTGTTGTGTGAATGTAGTAGGCACGCCCTACGGTCCTCGCTGGGACGGTGGCTATCGTGACAACTTCAGTCGCGAACTGTGGGAAATGGCTGTCAAGATGATTCGTCAGGTCATCGATACCGCCCGTCCTCAGCAAACCAAGTTTTGTATCGAGTCGATGCCTTGGATGATTCCCAGCAGTCCCGACGAGTATCTACGTCTGATAGAGGATGTGGATCGTGTGGAGTTCGGCACCCACCTCGATGTGGTGAACATGATTACTTCACCTCGCAGGTATTTCTTCAACGACAAGTTCCTCCATGAGTGTTTTGAGAAGTTGCACGGTACCATCGTGAGCTGCCACCTGAAGGACATCCTGCTGAAGCCGGAATACACCTTCCAACTTCAGGAGTGTGCCTGCGGCGAGGGTAACCTAGATATCAATCTCTATGCCCAACTGGCCACAATCGAGAACCCCCGTATGCCCATGATCATCGAACACCTGACTACCGACGAGGAGTATGTGGCGAGTGTGCAGTACGTAAGGGACAGGCTGTCCATATCAATTTCATAAACCGGTTACTACTCTATCACTTCAATATAGAAACTGACTGGACGGAAGCCGTCGTTGCAACTGATCATCGCACTCATTGGGTCCTTCATCCATCCGTCGTAAAAGTTTCCTTCGCCACGAGCCAACGACTCCACAAACTCGCGCATGGAGTACCATGCCGACAAACACATCCCTTCTGGCTGCTGGCCTTCGATGGAAATCCACTGCAGGCCCTCCCTGACATCGCAGGTGTGCTCAATGGGGTTCTCATATTTCGCCATCAAATCCGTATAGACTGTCTGGCGAATGGCTGTGATTCGTACTTTGTTCATTGTTTCTACAAATTTACTTTTACCCCATTACCACATCGAGCACCATCATCAGGACGAAGCCGACGGCAAAGCCGATGGTGCTGAGATTAGAATGCTGACCGCTGGAGGCTTCTGGGATGAGTTCCTCAACCACGACGTAGAACATGGCTCCGGCGGCAAAGGCGAGCATGTAAGGGAGGACGGGCATGAGCAAGGAAGCCAACAGTAATACGGCGATGGCTCCAATAGGTTCCACGGCACCACTCAGAGAACCGAGCAAGAATGAGCGCCATCGGCTATTTCCTGCGGCTCGCATCGGCATGGAGATAATCGCTCCTTCTGGGACGTTCTGGATGGCGATACCCAATGATACGGCAACAGCACCGGCAATGGAAATGTTCGTTGCACCGCTGTCGGCTCCAGCAAACACTACACCAACGGCCATACCTTCTGGCAGGTTGTGGATGGTGACAGCGAGGGCAAGCATAGCGGTTTTCGACAGATGCGAGCGTATGCCTTCTGGCTTTTCTGTTCCGATGTGCAGGTGCGGTGTCAGTTCGTCAATCAGCAACAAGAATCCCATACCCAACAGGAATCCTATAGCTGCAGGCATCACAGACCATTTACCGCTGTTAACTTCCATTTCCATTGCAGGAATCAGTAGCGACCATACTGATGCTGCCACCATCACCCCCGATGCGAAGCCTAACAGCGACTTTTGTAACCGATCCGACATTTCATCCTTCATGAAAAACACAAAGGCTGAGCCGAGCATCGTGCCTAGAAGCGGAATCAGTAGTCCTATAATCAATGTTGTCGTCATATGTTATATCTCATTTTTAATATTTACGCCTTGTGTCCTCCTATTTGTTTGTTGCGCTCCTTGGCAGTGGCACCTTCCTCGAAGTTCAGACCTCGAAGAATGGCGTTCTTGCCGAAACGCTTCTTGATTTTCAACTGTGCCTCCTGCATCCGCCGCTCTTTATCCAGCTTGGCTTGCTCTTCCTGCCGCTGTTTCTCTAATGCCTCGTAGTCGGTGAATAGATCAAGCTGCTGGGGAGCATTTTCCTGTGCCAATGCCTCTGATACCACATGGTTTGTTGTCAGGTTCAGCCTGCGGATGAGCAAATCTGGATTCACGCAGTGGTCAAACAATTCTGTTGCCCCATCCATGATGAGCCGCGATGATGATGTCGGTTTCTCGAAGTTGAATGTACTGTGTGCATGTTTTGGCACAGCCTTTCCGTAGTAGTTGGTGGTAATCTCACCATGATATTTTTTGCGGGTTTCAGGACGTGTCAGACATTCTGCATCATAACCAACAGTCAGCACCAGCTGGTCAGTCACCAGACGTTTTGATACGAGGTCGAGTGCCATTCCCTCGGCCATTTCCCGTATCACCACACGGGCTTTCTTGAAAGTATAAGGCTCCTGCAGCACCTGTCCGCTGCTGAACGAGTTGGTCTCTGGTCGATATGCCTTCGCGGCCTCTATCGTACTCGGTTCCCATCCCCAGGCATGGTCTATCAGCAGTTCCGCATTCACGCCAAAGAGACGGTAAAGCAGCTCTTCGTTCTGTATTGACATCCGGGCCAGTTTGCCCATTGTGTCAATACCATAGATAGCCAGTTTCTCAGCGATACCATGTCCTACACGCCAGAACTTGGTCAGAGGACGATAATCCCATAGTTCACGTCGATACGACATCTCATCCAATTCGGCAATACGCACACCATCTTTATCGGCAGGCACTTTCTTGGCCATGATGTCCATTGCCGCCTTACATAGATACATGTTTGTGCCGATTCCTGCCGTTGCCGTGATGCCTGTAGTGGCCAGCACGTCACGGATTATCTTCATCGCCAGTTGACGTGCCGTCAACTTATAAGTGCGCAAATAGGCCGTCACATCCATGAAAACCTCATCGATGCTATAGACGAGTATATCTTCTTGAGCAATGTATTTGAGGTAAGTCTGATAGACTTTGGAACTTACTTCCATGTAGTGAGCCATACGGGGTGGGGCAGCGATGTAGTCGAGTTCAAGGTCAGGATGTGTCTGTAGTTCCAGGTCGTTGAATGATTTACCTGTCATCTTCCAGCCTGCAGCCCTTTTGCGCTCGTTGTTGATATCACGAACTCTCTGAACCACCTCGAACAGTCTGGCTCTTCCTCCGATTCCGTATGCTTTCAGTGACGGGGAAACAGCAAGACAGATAGTTTTCTCTGTCCGACTTACATCAGCCACGACGAGGTTTGTGGTCAGTGGGTCAAGCCCTCTGTCCACGCACTCCACTGAAGCATAGAACGACTTCAGGTCGATGGCAATATAAGTCCGTTGCTGCTGTTGCATTTCGTGTGCAAAGGTACAAAAATTATGGAGAAATTCTGCTATCATCCTTAAAAACAGACTTTATTGTCCATCAGCCGCTTGCGCCGCAATTCACGTTTTTCGTCTTTATTCATGGCCTTCCCACGATAGCCGTCTGCCTTGTTCCGTTCCTTAGGCATAATCTATTTCATATATTCGTCATCCCTTACCAGCACCTTCTCAATCTTGCCGACGTACATCGTATGGAAGTCGCGCTGGGGATAGTTCTCGTTGATGGTGTCTTTGCCAATCTTATCCTCGTCGCGGCCTGACACACTGCCGAGGTAGGCCATCTGCTTCTTGAACGACTTATCCATGACGCAGAGGGAGAAGTAGCCCTCCTTGTCCACAAACTTCTTGGTGTAGCGTGACGGGCGAAGATAAATCACTGCCGTAGGGTCATTATGTCCCCACAAGCATCCCAGGTGTCCCCAAGAGGCTGTCATCGTGTTACAACCGTTTTCATCACCTGCCGTCACCAGCATCCATTCACCACCAATCAGGTTGAACGGATTGAATTTCATTTCCTTATAGTTTATCTCTTTCATATTCGATCTTTTTTGTTTATTCCATTCGTCCCCATTTCATTTCTTCTCCTTGCTTGTCATACTGCTTGCGCTTACCAACAGGAGGCTCAGTCAGGGTGATGCGAACCACCGCCGTTCGTTCGAGACTTCTTGCAATGGCATCATCAAAAGCGTCCATATGGTGAGGGAGGAAACGCTGGCAGATGGCTCTCAGACCAGCAATCTTTTCTTCGCGGTCTGTCACAATCTCAGCTTTTCCAACGGCAGTAGCCGATTTATACTGTAACGTAAAGCTCCCATCTTTTGGGCCAATTGTAGGCGCACATTTGGTAACAGCCGAGAGGAAAACCACCGGATTATGTGCTATGCAGTCCAACTTGTCACCCTCCAAGGCACAATGGAAATAGAAGGTTTTCTCGTCAGTCCGTGCCAACGACAAGGGCAATCCGTATGGACTCCCATCTGGTCGCGTCATACTGACTGTCACGTATGGAGCCTTGTCCAGCACCTCCAATGCGAAGGTTGCATCCATCTGTCTACTTGCTTTCCTCATAATTCTAATCTTCCACCTCACAATGCAGGAATCCCATTTCCTTGGCCTTTTCCTCGTTCATCAGGAAGTAGATGGCCTCGCCCTCATTGCAGAGTTCACCCTTCGAGTTGGTGATCTCCGCACTGATATAGGCAAGATTCCTCACTTGTTTTGAGACTTTGGCCCGAATGGTCAGTTCTGGCTCGGTAGTAGGGACTGCCTTGCGGAACTTCACATTCAGTTGTACCGTGTAGCCGCTAGTCTGTAATTTGCGGGTGACTACCCAGCCGCACACTTCATCAATCAGCGTACTCAGAATACCGCCGTGCATGGTATCTACCCAGCCCTGATAGTTGTGCTCAGGATGCCAGGTACTCACAATATAGTCACCATCCTCATAGAACTCCAAGTGAAGCCCGATGGGATTGTCAGGACTGCAACCGAAACAGTTATACCCTTCGTGGTTGCGCCATGGGTTTATTATCTTTCTCATACAATCTCTTCCAATGCTCCAGTCTCTGAATCAATGATAAAGCCACGAACAACAATGTCCTTCGGTACAAGCGGATGGGTCTTGATAGTCTCGACGGTCTTGCGGACGGAGGTCGGGGTGTCCTTGAATCCCTCCAGCCACTGGTCGAGGTCAATGCCACACTTACGAATAGTGTCGAGCGTTTCATCTGTCACGCCGCGGGCAATCATCTCATGGTGGAAGTGGTCGTAGCTCATGTGACAGGCGCCACAATGAGAGTGTGCTACCACCATAATTTCCTGCACGCCCAGCTCATAGATGGCAACGATTAGGCTGCGCATGGCTGAATCGAAGGCAGAGATAACAAGTCCTCCAGCGTTCTTGATAATCTTAGCGTCGCCGTTCTTCAGACCAAGAGCTGCAGGCAGAAGTTCAGTCAGTCTGGTGTCCATACATGATAATACAGCCAACTTCTTGTCGGGGTACTTGTCTGTCAGATACTTCTCGTAGCTTTTTTGTGCGACGAAGCTCTTATTGAAGTCAATAATCTGGTCTATCATACTTCTTTGCCTTAGGATTTTTGTTTTATTTGGATTCCGAGGTGCTACTCACTGTAATTATGATCCACCACTATGACAACCTGCTGGTCAGGGACTAACGGCTGAAGCTCGGTAGTAAGCTGACTGACAAAGGCGGCCTCGTCGTGGACGGAGATATCTGGCACTACATCTACGGAGAGATACTTGTTCTTCTCTGAATAGTAGAAGCCATGCACCTGAACAATGTCCTTGTGGGCCGCGAGGGTCTGCATCACTTTCGACTGCAATTCAGCACGGCGGTTTTCGCCTGTAGCCACGGCATAGACGCCGACAGTCATGATGATAGCGTGCTTCTCATACATCTGCGTAGAAATCCGTCGTGTCAGACCGTGAATGTCGTGAGCCGACATCGTATCATAGACGTTGATGTGCAGCGAACCAATTTTCACATCAGGGCCGTAATTATGCAGTATCAGGTCGAATACACCATGAACGCCCTCGAAATCTAAGACCTCCTTCTGAATCTGTTTGGCGAAGTCTGACGAAATACTTGTTCCTAACAATTCATTGACAGGCGAGGCCAGCATTTCGATACCAGCTTTGATGATGACGAGGGAAATCAAAGCGCCAAGGATACCATCGAGTGATACACCCCACAGCAGCATGACCCCCGCCGAGATAAGTGTTGCCAGTGTGATGACAGCATCGAACAGCGCATCAGAGCCAGAGGCAATCAGCGCATCGCTCTTCAGTTGTTCGCCCTTCTTCTTTACGTATTGTCCAAGGATAAGTTTTACCACAATAGCCACCACGATAACCACTAGCGTCGTCGTGGTGTACGAAGGCTCCGTGGGGTCGAAGATTTTCTTCACCGATTCGATCAGCGAGGTGATACCTGCCGACAATACGATGACGGCGATGATGATGGCGCTGAAATACTCGATGCGCCCAAAGCCAAAGGGGTGTTTCCTATCGGCTGGGCGCTGCGAGAGTTTCGTACCCACGATGGTGATGACACTCGACAGCGCATCACTCAGGTTGTTGACGGCATCCATTACGATAGCCACACTACTGGCCAGAATTCCTACTGCGGCCTTAAATCCAGCTAACAACACATTAGCGGCGATGCCTATCCAACTGGTGCGAATTATTTCCTGACTGCGATTCATATTATTTTCTAAATTCTGCTGCGAAGATACGAAAATAATCCCAAAGCACGATTATTTTGCTTTGGGATTTAAAAATTTTTGGGATTATTGATATCCTATGCCTTATTGAACTTAGACTTCGGCTGCTTGCAACGGGGACAACGCCAATCGTCGGGCAGATCTTCAAAGGCTACGCCATCATGCTCTGCGGGGTCATAGACATAGCCGCAAATGGAACAGACATACTTGCCGGAGGCTTCCTGCTTGGAGAAATCGACTTCGGCCAGAATGGTTGGCACAGGATTATCCAGATCCATCACGCGCTTGGTCTCCAGATTCTCATAGCCCTGTGGAGTGTGGGTACCACAATAGACGGTGGGGTGGTTGCGGATGAACTCACGGATGCGATTTTGCGTTTCGCGGGCAGCTGGCAGATCGTCAAAGACAACGGATAGTTTGTCCTCGTAGAGAGCTTCGTCCACATAGGTGATGTCGCCGTGAATCATGTAGAACAGGCCGTCCATCTCTACCACGATGATGCTGTTGCCTTTGGAATGCCTCGAAAAAACCGATGTCCCAATCACCTGTCTGCTCATTCCTCCACTTCGTGTCATTCAAAACACATGATGACAACGTCTGAAGTGAACCCAGAAAGTTGGACACAACTTAAAGGTTCAAGATGAAACGGAAATGTAGTTTAGAAGAAAAGCTCGAAGCGATTGCATTAGTTGAACAAGGTATGTCAGCCCGTTCTGTGTCTGAA
>Ga0247609_10001112_pt1 | contig 33436 bp, 32 predicted proteins | sample 172DNAGHGlowgp2_FD_193487 | JGI IMG/M metagenome (GOLD analysis project Ga0247609, IMG submission 193487) | Sheep rumen microbial communities from Palmerston North, Manawatu-Wanganui, New Zealand - 1728 DNA GHGlow gp2 | ecosystem: Host-associated > Mammals > Digestive system > Stomach > Rumen ... | reverse complement strand
AAGCTTAAGCTTGCCGTTATTCTTGAATTGTGCCATATATTAACTCTTGAAGATTATACAAAGATACTACTTTACAACCGGGTCGAAATACGTATCCGGCTTGTCCGGATTGAAAACCTCGTTGCAATACATCACCGTCACGAGATCCTCCGTTTCCGAAAGGTTGATGATATTGTGCGTATATCCCGGAAGCATGTGCACGGCTTCAATCTTGTCCCCGGAAACCTCCCATTCCAGAATCTTACCTTCAGGATCATTGAGGTTCCGCTGCTGGATAAGGCCATGGCCCTTGACCACGATGAACTGCTCGAACTTGGTGTTGTGCCAATGCTGCCCCTTGGTGATACCGGGCTTGGAGATGTTGATGGAGACCTGGCCGGCGTTGTGCGTATGGACCAACTCCGTGAAGGAGCCACGGTCATCGACGTTCATCTTCAGGGGGAAGGCCACCTTCTCCTTGGGGAGATAGCTCAAGTACGTGGAATATAGCTTCTTGGCGAAGCTCCCGGCCGGAATCTCCGGAATCATCAGGGTCGATGGCTGCTCCGCGAAAGAGTGTAGCAGGTCCACAATCTCGCCCAGAGTCGCCCGGTGCGTCGTGGGTACGTAGCAGTACTTGCCGTCCTTGATTGGGAACACGCCCAGGCCGTCGAAGTCGCAGCGATGCTCCTCCCCCTTCAGGCAACCGATCATCTCGTCCACCAGGTCGTCGATGTACAGCAGTTCCAGTTCCACCGACGGATCATTGACCGTGTACGGCAGGTCATTGGCAATCGCGTTGCAGAAGGTCGCGACGGCAGAATTGTAGTTGGGCCGGCACCACTTACCGAAGAGGTTCGGGAAGCGATACACCAGCACCCGTGAACCTGTCTCTGCGCCATACTGAAGGAACAAATCCTCCCCCGCCTTCTTCGACCGGCCGTACTCCGAATTCCCAAATCGTCCAGTGAGCGAGGCCTGCTGCGAACTTGACAACATCACTGGGCAATTATTTCCATGCTTCTTCAGCGTATCCAGGAGTGTTGAGGCAAACCCAAAGTTCCCCGCCATAAACTCCTCCTGGTTCTGCGGCCGATTCACCCCCGCCAGGTTGAACACGAAGTCCGCCGAAGCGCACCACGCATTCAATTCCTCTGGTGTGGAATCCAGATCATACTCATACACCTCCGAGACTGTCACATTGCCATAGCAACGTGCCTTACCATCCCGAATGTTCTTCAATTGAGCGCAAAGGTTCTTTCCCACGAACCCTTTTGCACCAGTAACAAGTATCTTCATATCAATATGTTTCTCAAACGATCAATTTATCTCAGTATATCCTCCTCCCCCAATGGTTCATACGGACCATCTTTACATTCCAGGAGGACAGTGCCGGATTCCAGAGCACGAACGGTGTGCCACTGCCCTGCAGGAATATTGATGGCCACATTGGGGCCAGCGGGAGTGAGTTCAATGGCATCGGTACACATCCGCTCCAGATCATCGTAAAACTCCTCCACCAGCCTACCCCGCAGACAAACCACCGTCTCTGACGAATACTTATGCCGATGAATAGGCATCGGACTCCCCGGCTCGATGGCGTTGAGCATACGCTGGGATTTGTCTTCCGGACCGTTGCGAAGATCCAGGTTCATCCTAAGCCGCGGCGAAGCCTTCGCCTGATCTGTCAGTTTATCAAGAACAACTTGATTAATCTTCGTCATAACTCAATGACTGATGATTGTTAAACTCCTCTATCGCTCTTGGCTCGTTCGAGCATCTCTTCATATTCCTGCTGAGCCCTACGCCTCTTGCTTCCCCATGACGGTGTAAGGAGTATGTATGAGCAAAACTGCCAAACCCCTTTCAATACCTCTTTTATCATATCATTTCGCCCGCGTACTTCATATTCTTTCCAAGTACGGTACAGAAGATCATCTGAATGTCCTTGGTAAACGAATAATGCCGATAATAATAGCAGTTCAAACGGACCTTATCTGGATAGATAACTGTATCATTATACTCAACTGCAATCTCTTGCATCGGTCGCGAATCACCCGAAGCCTGCTTCTTGGCCACGTACTCAGAAATCATCTCATCCTCAAGACGATATTTCAAAGTTGCAGGGCCTGTTATACCTGGTCTCAACCTCAACACATCTCTATCATCGCCCACTAACTTATCAGCATACCCAGGCACATCCGGCCTTGGCCCAACGAAGCTCATTTTTCCAATCAGTACATCCCAAAGACCTGGTAGTTCATCCAACTTCCAATGCCTAAGTTTTGCACCCAGTGGCGTAATACGGCTATCACCCGCAACAGAAACTGTACTTCCATTATGCTTGACTGTCATAGTGCGGAACTTATGACAATTAAACAACTTACCGTCTTTACCAACTCTCTTCTGTACAAAAAAAGCAGGCCCTCCGGGCATCTTTATCTTGACAAGGATAGCGACTATCAACAGTACTGGCCACAATACAGCAAGTCCTATAAATGCCACAAGCCTGTCAAATAACCACTTTAGTATCATACGATAGCAAATTTAATCGTATCCACGATGTACTTGACGTCTTCATCAGTTACGTAAGGACCAGCAGGCAAGCACATACCCACCTTAAACACAGCCTCACTGACACCATTTACATAAGCAGGAGCATCCTTATAAACCGGCTGTTTATGCATAGGTTTCCACACCGGACGGGCCTCAATCCCTGCCGAATCCATGAATACACGTAAAGCCTCCACGTTATCATTGGGCTGGCAATCTGTGGTCGCGGAGTCTGCGATATGGATTACGCCAGCCGCACCGCCGACAGCACCCTTTACAACGGACTTATAGGCATTCTCTTGTCCCTTAATCTTGACATCATCATCAATAGTAATGGTGCAGAGCCAATAGTTGGAATCATATTCACCTGTTGCCGGCTGACTGTGGACATATACTCCAGGTACATTCTTCAGCAGGTCTTCATATAGCTTCTGTACATGTTTGTGATGTGCAATGTGATCATTTGCCACCGTCATTTGACCTCGGCCAATACCTGCGCAGATATTACTCATACGGTAGTTGTACCCTATCTTCTCATGTTGGTAATAAGGATAGCTCTCGCGGTACTGTGTGGCATACATCATGATTTCACGCCACTCTTCCTCGTTAGCGGTAATCAACGCTCCTCCACCAGAGGTAGTAATCATCTTATTTCCATTGAAGCTCAGTACACCATACTTACCAAATGTACCCAGTACTTGACCATTGAACTTAGATCCAAAACCTTCAGCAGCATCCTCAACCACGGGGATGCCGTACTTATCCGCAATCTCCATGATGCGGTCAGCCTTGTACGGCATACCATACAAAGCGACTGGCACGATGGCCTTGGGATAACGACCAGTTTTAGCCTTACGGTCAAGAATGGCCTGCTCCAGCAATTCCGGGTCCATATTCCAGGTATCCTTCTCAGAATCAATGAACACAGGAGTAGCGCCAAGGTATGTGATGGGATGTGATGAAGCACAGAATGTGAAAGACTGCACACACACTTCATCCCCAGGACCAACACCACAGGCAATCAGGGCGAGGTGAACGGCCGCTGTTCCAGCAGACAGCGCCACCACGCGCTTATCCTGCCCCACGAACGCTTCAAGATCCTTCTCAAAGCCATTCACGTTAGGGCCAAGGGGCACCACCCAGTTTGTATCAAAAGCTTCTTTGATGTACTTCTGTTCAAGACCCGCCTCGCTCATATGAGCCAAGCATAAGTAAATTCTATTTGCCATATTCTATTGTTTCTTTATTCTCCCACTTTAAAAATAACACCGATTGCCTTTTGATATAAAAAGCCAATCACTGACATATTATAAATCTCTTTATACTTCCAACGGTTTTTCCACACAAGTTTAATATTATTCCACCTAAACTTCCACACACTCTTTTCTATTATACGTGATTGACCGGTAAACATATAATTAAAAACCCTGTCCGCTAAATCTGAGTCAATCTCCATCGCGTCTACAATTATTTCGTCTGGAATTTTCTCCTTAGGCACTTTGAAATATCTTAGTGAAAGATTAGTAATAATATCAGCTATTTTACTAAAACCAAATGTATATTTCCGTTTCGCCTCTCGGAACATCTCTAAATTAATATTCCCTCCTTCTTTTGTCAGGAACAAAGCCCAATCAAGTAGATGACGTAATGTCACGCGCTCAAACATAAAATGAGCAGACACATGCCATGGCAGAAAGAGAGCATTGAAGTTAGCATTGGGATATTTCGCACCAGGAATTGTTTTGTCGTCAATTATGATATCTTCACCTGTCTCGATACTCTTCATGGCCTCGGTCTCTAATAGTGTTTCAAAAGAGAAGGTCTGTCGCCTGGGGCCTCGCAAATCACTTAATACACGATGATTCTCAACCATCACGTCTTCAATCATAAAAACTGAATGACGATAATAATAACGCTCTTCATCATATCCAAGCGATCGGAAAATCTCGTCACTTTCTTTAAATTTATAACCCGGGTAAATATCTATATCGCCACAGGAACGGTGTTTGGGAATTGGATAGTTTTTACCACAAGCAAAACCTTTCATTAGAAGGAAAGGAATGTCTTTCGAGCTGAGTCGTTCGGAGAGTTTAATTAATGCATTCTGATGATGTATATAATTAAGCTCTTCCATTTGCAAGCTACCGATAGCCTCTAATAATAGAAACTTGTCTTCTGGAGAAGATAACAACTCTGGCGTACGGGATTTTAATATTTCAAGACCGTCAACGACAATCGCATTAACGCCCTGCTCTTTTGCTAAAGTTAGAACCTCTCTCCATTTAACAGTTTTGGGGATTGAGAAATCTTCTTCCCAACCCATTGCTATTCTAACAAGCTTGAGTAGTACCTCTATACTGTTATTCACTACTTGTTCTGTGTTAATATATCATCTTTCAGTGTATATTTTCGCCCACATTCACATTCAAGTGAATCACCCAGTCTCTTTCCACACTCACAAACCCATCCTATTTGTCTTGCAGGCACACCTACCATTAAAGCATAGTCTTTTACATCTTTAGCCACTACAGCACCAGATCCAATAAGAGCACTCTTGCCAACATTGTGGCCACAGACAATGGTACAGTTTGCGCCCAATGAGGCCCCTTCCTTGATAACTGTTTTTGCATACACACCATGAACCGGGAAATGTGCTCTTGGTGTCGTAACATTGGTAAAGACGCATGATGGCCCGCAGAATACATTGTCTTCTAATTCCACGCCCTCATATACAGAAACATTATTCTGAATACGGACGCCATTACCAACTTTGACATTGTTACCAATATTTACATTCTGTCCAAGAGAACAGTTCTTTCCTATCACCGCCCCTTTCTGCACATGGCTAAAGTGCCAAATTTTAGTCCCCTCTCCAATTTGGACACCATCGTCAATATATGACGACTCATGAACATAAAACTTATTATTATCCATATAACTCCAACAATTATTAATTCTATTAAACAATAATAATTTACTCTTTTATTCCGTTAATACTCAAATTGAACAAAGTCTCTTGTTTGTTTTATCTTCTTACATTTACATGTTAGCTATACCTTTTGTGGTTTTGAATGTCGTGCCATATATTCTAATCTTAGAAGTAGCTGAATTTTTCTATAATGAATGATTTTTCTTAAAGGATACAGAACGAAAATAGCAATACGTAACCATTTATTGTAATATACATTTAAATGACAATACGCTTTTCTAAAGTTAAACTTTTCTATTAGAAAAGGTTGAATATTACTATGCTCTGTAACACTTCTCGCCCCATCGTCTACATATTTTAATCCTTTTTCCTCCAAATAATAACGATTCATCTCATATATTAAACCATAATACGGATAACACTGTTTTTGATATGAAGGATCCGCCCTCAGTAGGATGTATTGAGCACATTCTTCTAAAACGATGTTGGAAGCATATGCTATTAGAACATCTGTATTTTTTATAAATACTCCCCAATACTCACGTTTGTCCCCATTATCAATTGTAGCCTGTCGAAATGCTTCTTCACTAGGTATTGTTGGTTTAATTCTATATCCCTCACCCGATGCTCGATATACTTTATAACCCTTTTCTGCAACTTCTCGATATGTCATCCTTCGGAAATCACATTCTCTCATACTCCTTCGGACTTGGTTTCGCATTTTCCCTGATAATTCATCCATTCCACCAAATGAATCTTTGATAACATGCCAAAACTCCGTCTTATCTATACAATCAAAATCGTAGCAATTTCTGATGACAAAACCACCTTTGCCTCCGTATAGCATAGGTTTATAGTCAATTGCTGAAAGAATGACTTCTTTGTGAGGCTCGCCTTCCCACATCAAAATACCCTTATAATTACTGTATGACATATTTAATGCTAAATTATAGATACATAACTCAAATTGTAATATAGCAATTCTATAGGATGCAATGCCTTAACTCCGGTGCCGTCAAATATTTGTTGGCGACATGAAGTACCTGGAGCTACAACTATCACATTCTTATTCTTATCCTCTGTAGCTTTTCTTATGGTCGGGAATAGCACCATTTCGCCAATGGCTAGCGAGGTTTCATAATGCTCTTTTTCATAACCAAAGGAGCCTGCCATACCACAACAGCCGCTCGGAATCACATTCACTTTAGCTCCAGGGATAAGCCTCAACATCTCAGCACACTTTCCTACTCCTATCAGTGATTTCTGGTGACAATGTCCGTGAAGGTAAATCTCTGCATCTGTTCTTTTGAATGCTTCTTGAGAAATATACCCTGCAGCAACTTCTTTCATAATGAACTCATCAAAGAGTAAGCAATTCTTGGAAAGGCTCTTTGCCGTATCACGCATTTCTGCCGGCACTATATCAGGATACTCATCCCTAAACGAGAGAATACAAGAGGGTTCTATACCTACTAATGGTGTATCTTCCGTAATAATACCAGATAGCATCTGAACGTTCTTAACAGCATACTTCTTGGCTAGTTTCAGACATCCTTTTGAGAATGCAGCACGTCCACTTTCAACATGTTTGGGTATCTCAACAGAGTATCCCAATTTCATTAGCAGTTTTACAAAGGTTAATCCCAATTCTGCTTCCTGATGATTGGTAAACTCATCTGCAAAGAGATACACCTTCCTTCCCGTTGTATTACCGGTATTCTTATTCTCTTGTGCCACTAGCTTCCGCATGGAGTACCTACTGAGGGCAGGTATCTGGCGGTCAGCAGAGAATCTTACTATCTTCTTGATAATAGTAGCAGATGGTTTCCAAGTAGCAAAGAAGTTATAGAGCGGTCTTACCATGATTCCCAACTCTTCCATCTTTGCCATTCTTGCTACCATCCATGAGCGTAAGGGAGTACCGTGACGATCATACTTCTGCTGAAGAATTTCACTCCGCAGTTTGGTCATGTCCACATTCGATGGACATTCTGAGAGACAGCCCTTACAAGCCAAACAAGTATCTAATACCTCTGATAACTCTGGAATGTCAAATACGCTCTTCCCTTGGTTAACTCCCGCAAACGCCTCGCTTTCATAACCACGAGTCAGTATCTCACGGATAACATTCGCTCTGGTTCTGGTGGAACGCATTTCTTCACCCGACACCTTGTAGGCCGGGCACATTGTACCACCAATCAAGTTAGATTTCAAGCAGGCACCGGCCCCATTACATTGCTCTACTGAACACATCAAAGCGTGTGCTTGACTGCGAACACCACTGACACCTTCCACCTTACATTCATCAAAGGCAGCCCGCCAATTATAATATGTGTTGTTGGAGCAAAGCTCTTTTTCAATAGCATATTTCTGACTAACAGCAAAGCGGAGCCATTCATCCATAGGTGGTGTATCAATAATCTTATGCATATTGAACACACCATCAGGATCCCAGGTCTGCTTGACCTCCCTCATCATCTGATATACGGCATCACCATACATCAGCGGGATAAACTCTCCACGGAGTCTACCATCTCCGTGTTCACCACTCAGACTGCCCTTATGCTTCTTGACCAGCTTAGCAGTTTCAAATGCGACTTCGCGGAAGAGTTTCTTTCCTTCTACGGTTTTGATATTGATGATAGGCCTCAGGTGAAGTTCTCCGGTACTGATATGGCCGTAATAAACACAGGATGTACCCAACCTTTTGAGCATCTCCTGAAAATCAGTCATATAAGCAGGAAGCCGTTCTGCCGCAACGGCAGTGTCTTCTATCACACCTATAGGCTTGGCATCACCCTTCATGCCGCTCAGTACACCCAGACCAGCTTTTCTCAAGTCCCAGACCTTAGCCACATCTGAGCCATACACACGGGTACAAGTATAGACCAATCCAGATTCCACGGCTGCCTGTTCAAAGGCAGTTGCTTGGGCGTCTATTGCCTCTCTGGTTTCTCCCCAGAATTCCGCAATAACTAATGCAGCAGGAAGCCCTTCTACAAAGAATGAGTTTCGCTTCTGCTCCAAGTTCTGGAAACTCAGTTCCAAAATCTTGCCGTCCATTAACTCAACAGCAACAGGATTGTGCTTCAACGCCACAAGGTTAGCCAAGAAACTCTTGTCAAGAGTATCGCAATGAGCGCATACCACCATCTTTTCTGTAGGCGGTAATGGATCAAGAGAAACCTTAATCTCTGTAATGAAAGCCAGAGTTCCTTCAGAGCCTACCAGCAATTTGCAAAGATCAATCTTGCCATTCTCAATTGCCTCATCAATGGCATAACCACAGCTTCTACGTCTAAGCGACTTATCTGGGTATGCTTCCTCTATTTGAGCAACAATAGCAGGGTCATTAGCCCATCCTTTCAGTTGTTTGAGAATCTTCTCCAATAACGGATTGGATTCATCCAGATGCTCTGTATCAAACAGACTTCCGTCTGACAGGACACCTTTGCAAGTTAAAACATGATGTCGTGTACTGCCATATATCAAAGAATGGGTTCCACAGGAATTATTACCAAACATACCGCCTATACAACAGCGGTTGCTGGTAGAGGTTTCTGGACTAAAGTGAAGACCGAAGGGCTTAAGAGCAATGTTCAATTCATCACGAACAACCCCGGGTTGTACCCTTGCCCATTTCTCTTCCTTGTTTACTTCAAGTATCTGATTCCACTTCTTGATATCCACAACAATACCGTTTCCCACCACTTGACCAGCTATAGATGTGCCAGCAGCACGGGGAATAAGGTGGGTATTCAAGCGCTTTGCTTCTGCAATAAGGGCCGGAATGTCTGCTACAGTTTCTGGATAGGCTACTCCATAGGGCACCTCACGGTAGGTGGAAGCGTCCGCTGAGTATGCTATCTTGTGGATGGAATCAGTAAATATCTTCATCATGATTCAAATGGAACAAGAAAATCCTTTGCCAATTTATTCCATGGCAAATTCTTCTCTACGTAATCTTTTCCTTTCTTACCAATTGCTTTGCGCTCATAAACGGACATATCTGCTAACTTAACGATGGCACTAGCTATAGCTTCAACATTCTCAGCCTCCACCCTAATACCACAACCAACACGCTCAACTACTGAACCAGGTTCATCTACGGATTGCACGATAGGAAGTGAACACAGCATATAGTCCGTCATTTTATTGTATGACGTACCATATTGATGCAATTCGGAATGAAGACCTCCAAGGTGCGCTATATCAAAATGCCTATTAATTGCAGGAATCAAAGACTTAGGCACAGAAGGTAGAATGGTTATGTTAGTCAGGTTATTATCCTCAATCACCTTCTCGTATGAAGGTAATTCAGGACCTTTCCCTACCAGAACAAAATGAATATCCTTTCGGTCTTTGAGTTCTACGGCTGCTTTCACTAAAGAAATCACATTCCCAGATGCTGCAAATCCACCTGCAAAGCCCACTATTGTTTTACCTTCTAGCGAGTCAAATGTCTTCTGATGCTCTTCTGGAAGAGGTAATTTATACTTGTCCTCTGTCCACTCTTCGGGATAATAACCATTAGGCACACACACAAATTTGCCTTTGGGTAAGCCTCTTTCAAGCATGTGTTCTTCAGCGTTCCACAATAACGAAATAACCTTATCAACGTGTTTATAGGCGTAATCCTCCGCCTTTTGCATCACCAATATAAAAGGATGATGGTCGGAATAACCACCTATTAACTTCGGTGACAACGGCCAAATGTCGCGTACTTCATAAGTATATTTAGCTCCTGACAGTTTCGCTATCTTATGTGCCACATAGTTATCCAATGGATAGCAGGAGCCAGCTATCACCAAGTTCGGTTTTTCTTCTTGCGAAAGCCTCTTAGCGTACTTGTTTACCTTATACACAAAGGTCCCCATATTAAGAATACGTTTTAGCGAACCTTCATATGGAGGAGTCTTTAGCCAAATATACTTAATTCCATCTATCATCTCAACCTGATAATCCTTTTCTACTACAGGATTCTTCAATCTGAGATGAGAGTATGTTGATGCAACAATGGTGACTTTATGTCCTTGTCGTACCCATTCCTTTGCTAGGTAGTAGGCACGGTATTCCATACCATATTCCTGACTCCCAGCATAGTGGTTGATTAGGAGAATGTTCATCTATTTCAAATATTCTACAATAGTCTTTAAAATTATCTCTGAAGCATTGGCATCTCCAAACAAAGGTGGGAACACAGGTCTTGTTCCAATAAGATTATCGTAGGCTGCCACAATGAGTTTAGAATCTGCGTTTGCAATAATACCTGCACCATGATTCACAATTTCGACCCATTCAGTTTCTGGACGGAGAATCACACAGGGACGTTCAAAGAAGAATGATTCCTTTTGTACGCCACCACTGTCTGTCATTACTATGCGGGCATTCTTTTCAAGAACAATTATCTCAAAGAAAGAGGCTGGTGGAATGATTTTAACTAGTGGTGAGCTCATCAGCTTCTCATAGACAGCCGCATCCAGATTCTTATCTAACAGATTTCTCGTGCGTGGATGCAGAGGCAAAACCAATGTGATTCCATCTCTTTCAGTAATAGAAAGCAAAGAAGATAGGATGTTCGTAAGTCTTTCTGGATCATCCGTATTGTTCGGGCGATGAATCGTTGTCAAGATATACTCATTCGGTTTCACGCCCAAACGAGTCAGAATATCTGACTTTTGTTCAGCCAAAGTAGCGAAGTACATACTGTTATCGTACATTACATCTCCGCTGTTTACAACCAATCTTCCCTTGCCATTCTTAAACATGGCAGGAGAATCCATAAAACCTTCCCTCTTTAGGTTGTCAATACCTGTTTGAGTGGGAGAGAAACAAATGGATGATAGCTGATCACAAACAATACGATTAACCTCTTCGGGCATAGTCATATTAAAGGACCGAAGACCTGCCTCAACATGGAACACCGGGATATGAATCTTAGATGCGGCCACAGCACCCGCAAGTGTTGAGTTGGTATCGCCATAAAGGATTATACCATCGAAGTGCTCTGCTATAAGCACTTCTTCAATGCCAGAGATCATTTTGGCAGTTTGTACTCCATGACTACAGGAACCAACACCCAGGTTATAATCAGGTGCTGGTATGCCCAATTCATCAAAGAATACCTGGGACATATTTGCATCATAATGCTGACCAGTATGCAGAATTTTTTCTTCAATCTGTCCTGCAAAATGATTCTTTATCGCACGAGATATAGCTGCCGCTTTTATTATTTGAGGACGAGCGCCAATAATAGTTAATACGCGTATCATATTTTACTTTTTAGGGAAAGAATTAACATCTATTTTATCACCTAACAAATCCAAGAATTCTTGTGTATAGAAGTTCATCATTCCCCCAAGGGATGTGAAAGTCATCTCTCCAAAATAAACTTTACCGTTGATATGATAAAGATCAACTCTGACAATCGGGAATGGCTTCGACAACCTCTCCGCAACTTCAATTAAGCCTTGCAAATTAGATGGTTTCTCTATTAATTCACCCCTCCTATATCTAGAATCGAAAATTGAATACTCTGGGTGTGCATTCCATTCTCTGTCATAAGTCATTACATCTGTTCCGTCTTTATCCCGATCCGAACAAGTCCAAATATATTCAACTCTTCCATTTACACACCAAATCTTATAATCAATCAAGGAAGACTGATTTTCATCTAACGGCAGCAATTCTTCAGCAACTATTAACGGTTTCACAAACCTTAAATATGGTTCGCCAGCCAAACAACCAACATATTTGCGACTTAACCAACCATTCATCTGTTTATTTGATGCCTCAATATCATCTTTCAGAAACTTCTGTTTATCACGCACAATGATATACTGGCTTTTCCCGTCTCCATTATTTGCTTTTAGAATGAAAGAATTAGGCAACTTGTCATAGTCTATCTTCTCAGGTTTTTCCCAAGCACCATAAAAGGTAGTTAATATAGATGATAAACCGCATTCTTCTATATACTGTCGCACCTTATACTTATCAAACAAATCTGCCCACCGAGTCGTATCTGTATACAATTTCGCATACAATATTTTTTCGTTCAAATCACGTGGATTCTTGAGATTAAGTTTTTTATGGAATCTCAAATAATACCTTATTTTGACCAGCAAAACAGGATTAACAATTCCCAACCACTCTCCCATTCTTATCAGTGGGAAGAAGAGTATTCTGCTTCCCTTGTGCATTGTAGGATGAAACATACTAGTATTACTTTATTTAATTATTCTACGTTTAATAAAATCTTTTATAATAAACACAGCCGCCCTAGGGTGACTTAGAACTTTTCTGATAATATCCTTATGATTTGCCCGTCGATACTGTCGATAGAACCTATCTACCTGATCAAAATATTGCTCTCCGTTGTCTTCTATCTTCAGTAAATTGTTCAAGGTAGTAAAACGGAATTGATTAGGCACAGACTCTTCGTCTATAAAACAAGTACGTAGCTCACTATCTATATGTACATAATCATAGGTTACTCTAATAGTATCCTCTCCAATAGTCAAATTAACCACAGCACCATATTTTGTCTTTTCCCATGGCATATCAAAAGAGAAGTTGCCAAGGGAATAAAAAATATACTTCGATTTGTATATTTCAAATCCTTGCATAACATGTGGATGCATTCCAACAACCATATCATAGCCCATATCAATAAGTAAGCGAGCAAACAACTTCTGATATTGTGAGGGGCGGTTCATATACTCATATCCCCAGTGAACGTACACTATTTTAAATACATCCTGGGAAATGTTATGTACTTCATCGATGAGTGAGATGAGTTCTGGATTATGCCAGTATAATGGATTATCTGAAAACTGATCAATTCTTAATGAGAAACCAGTTACTGAAAAATCTTTTCCGTCCACATTGAAAAATGTGGTTCTATCTCTCACTGAACCAAAGGTTTTTATTCCTTTTTTTAGTAGCGATTGGTTTGTTTCCTCATATGCTTCGTTGCCATGCTGCATAACATGATTATTGGCAATACCGAGAACATCAAAAAGCTTTAATGGTTCATCAATAAAACTGGGCTCGATACGAAATTGCCGTGAAGCAAAACCTTCTAACGTTGACGAATTAGAAGCGACACCTTCAAAATTACCTATCCAGAAATCACCTTTTTTTTGAATGTTTGCCAGAGGGTTAATACCTGCTTTAACAAGACTACCTAAGCCAAAACCAGCATCAAAGTACCCATCTGTCAAACTAACATCACCTACTAACCTAATCATTATTTATAAGACATTGATACAATTGTAAAAGAATGGTCTCTTGACTTCTCCAATTAAACTCCTTTCTGAAAGCGACCAAACCATTATCTCCCATTTCTTTCGCTTCTAGTGGATGCGATAACAGATATTCAATTGCTTTTGTTATCTCAGCGACATTCCTTGGATTAACACATATTCCGCACTTATACTTATCAATTATTTCTTTCCAAAGTCTAAAATCAGTAGCAATAATTGGGATGCCTGCTTGCATATATTCAAAAATCTTTGTATTACCGAGGGTTCCTTCTTTTTCACCCAGATACCCATTATAATCATACAAAGCCATGCCTGCAATAGAACGATGATAAAGACCAACGACTTCTTCGTGCTTTATAACACCTAGAAACTCAACTTTTGGCCAAGCCTTATGTTCTGACAAACTGGAAAAATAAGATTGTGATACTTTTCCTGCAAGTAGATATTTGCAATCAATATCTTTAATAGATTCGAGAATATTATCATGCATCCAACTGGGCATTATCCCTCCTGCAAAGCAGATAAAACGTCCAAACTGTCTATCAGTAGACAAATCTTCATAAAGAGGGTAATTCGTCACCATCACCGTTTTGGGATTAATCTTTGAAAGTCTCTCTACAATAGACGGAGTCACAGTAATAAGTGCATCAAATTTTTTCAATTTTACACTCTCATACCACTTATAGTATAGTGACAAAGGTTTTCTAAATATAAATGGAATCCACTTTTTTTGTAGAATATCTGCAGGGACATCTTCGTGGGAATCAAAGATAACCACCTTACCATTTTTTTTAGCCTTGCAACCAATTGGAATCAATTCTGGATCATGAAAATGGTAGATATCTGCATCTATCTCAACCATTTTCCTGAAAACCCTATTGAGGCACATTGAACGTTTAAGGCGGTTCTTAGGTAATACTACACCACGAATAAACACTCCATTTATTACACGATCTTCTGTATTTGGGGCAATTAAATAAACCTCATATTCCTTAGAAAGCGAACGACACTCCTTTTGAAAGATACGCCCATCCAACACGGGATGGAGGCTAGTGACATGACATACTTTTCTCATTTTATAAAAAATCGAAAGACAGACCAATTCAAGAAAACACAGCTTCTTCTATATGAATTTTTGGTATAAACTAACTAGCCTTTTGACAATAGCATGAGGTGAAAATGAATCCACGGCAAATTGCTTCAATGTCTCTTTAGGATAGTCAGTTGCATGTTTATACATATAAATGATAGCAGATTGCAATGCTTGAAGGTCTTCTACCTCTATAAGCAAACCGTTATTGTTGTTAATAAAATCTTCGGGGCCGCCGCAACGTGTTGCAATAACCGGCAATCCAGAAGCCAGTGCCTCCACATATACCACACCAAAGGTTTCAGTGGATGATACCAAAGCGAAACAATCACTAATTGAATAAATTTTTGCGATTTGTTCACTTGGTAAGTAGCCATGAAACAAAATCCTTTTACTTAAGCCATGGGTGTCCACATATTGTTTTAGCTCGTTTTTCAAAAACCCATCACCAATTATATCAAGATAGATGTCTGGATAATTAGTACTTAATAATTCAACCGACTTTATTAAATCAATAGTTCTTTTTAAAGGGATTAAATTGGAAGTCGTAACTAATCTAAACCCTTTATGCTCAGTAGTATCAACTTTACTGAAAACACTTGTATTAATCATATTGGGAATAACCGCACAATCAATTCCCGTTAATTCTTTGATATTATTTGCAAGTTTTTCACTAACAGCAATAACGGCAGATGCATTATTATACGCCTTTTCAGCACACTTTTTGAAACCTCTTGGTAAAACTGAGCGATTCATTATACTGGAGTGTTCTGTAATAATCAACGGAATTCTTTTCTTCTTTGCAAGACTCGAGGCCATACATCCAATCTTCATAAAATGGGCATGTATTATATCCGGCTTCTCTGCTTTGAAGACCCTCCTATATAAAATTGAGAAGGCATAGCCTCCTATACGACACAAAAGGCCAATAGGTATTGCACCTATTGGAATACTTATTATGTACCATTTAAGACCATTTGATTCAACGCCATTGCTTATTCCGAAAGCCCTCCGGCGAAAAAAAGAGCGTAGATCCAGTGCAAAGTATGTAACATCATGTCCATCTTCGGCCAACTCTTTTGCCTGACCAAATGCGAAAGAACCAAGCAAGGGATACGACACACTTGGAACCCCACTTCCAAGAACAATTATTTTCATTTAGGATGGGATAGATATCACATAGCTTAAGGCTATGCAACGTTATACCAAATTATTTAAAAAAGCACTTAAGACCTTCAATAATTATAGCTTGAATATCACGAGTCATCTCAGTATGAATTGGTAAAGACAACACAGAATATGCACACTCCTTGGATTTCTCCAAGCTCTCTGCTGCCCTTGTAATTGGTTTAAACGCCTCTTGCTCCTGCAACGGCAGAGGATAGTAAATCATCGATGGAATACCCTGCTCTGCCAGATATGCCTTCAGCTCATCACGCTTATTATTCTTAATCTTTAGCGTGTACTGGTGATATACATGTGTACTCTTTTCTAGCTCTTTAGGCGTAATAAAGAACTTCTCTTCTGGATCAAACTCCTTCAACTTGGCAGTATAGTATGAAGCGGCTTCATAACGAGCCTTGCCATACTCATCCAGATGCTTAAGCTTCACATCCAGGATAGCGGCCTGAATAGAATCTAAACGGGAGTTACAACCAATCACAGAATGATGATACTTCACACGCTGGCCGTGGTTTGCAATCATGTGAATACGCTCTGCCAGCTTTTCATCCTTGGTGAAGATAGCGCCACCATCACCGTAACAACCCAGGTTCTTGGACGGGAAGAAAGAGGTGCATCCAATGGTTCCCATCGTACCAGTCTTAGCCTTATGGCCATCACTAAAAGTGTATTCAGCACCAATAGCCTGGGCATTGTCCTCAATGACATAGAGGTTATGCTCTTTGGCGAACGCCAAGATAGGCTCCATATCACAGCTCTGACCAAACAGGTGCACAGGAATGATTGCTTTTGTCTTGGGAGAGAGGGCTTTCTTGATGTTATCAACGGTCACATTGAATGTCCCATAATCCACATCTACCATCACTGGGGTCAGGCCAAGAAGTCCAATCACCTCAGCAGAAGCCACGTATGTGAATGCAGGAACGATCACCTCATCACCAGGTTTCAGTTCCAGAGCCATTAATGCAATCTGGAGAGCATCTGTACCGTTAGCACAGGGGGTCACAAAGCATCCGCCCATATACTGGGACAGATGCTCTGCAAACTCCTTCACAATAGGACCATTGATGAATGCGGTATTGTCAATGACATTTTGAATACCGGCATCCACCTCGTCCTTTATCTTAAGATATTGACCTTTGAGGTCGACCATTTGAATCTTATTTGCCATAGTTCAAGTGTTTAGTATTTTACATCGTCCCAACCAAACGGGTGCTTAGCCAATGGCATCTTGGCAAGAGGATGATAATCACCAACAAGACCAACAGGTGTAGCATTACGGATGTCGTGAACAATCTTGATGCAAGGGAGAGCTTCGCTAATACGGAAACCATCACCAGCAAGAATATGCTGATAACTCTTGGTGTGAAGCTCAGTGAAACCTGCGCTAAACTCAAACTCATCACCATCAATATTGAGGGTGCGGTAGGTCTTCTTCTCCCCCTGAACAGCATTGGGAGGAAGACACTCAGAGTTGATGCTGAGGAAATAACGTACGCGAGCCTGTTTCAGTCCAAGATAACCGGCCACACGGTCAAAGCTCATCACATGAACAATATTCTCCTGAACAGGTCCAAAGATCCACTGGAGCATATCATAGAAATGAACACCAATGTTGGTAGCAACACCGCCTGACTTATGGTTGTTGCCCTTCCATGAAGTGTAATACCACTTACCACGTGATGTGATATAGGTCAGATCAATATCATATACCTTATCCTTAGGGCCTTCTTCCACTTTCTTTTTCAGAGCAGCAATGCTATCGTGTAAACGGAGCTGGAGAATGTTGTAGGCTTTGTGGCCAGTTTCCTCTTCTTCCTTAATCAAAGCTTCCAGGTTCCAGGGATTCAGTACAACAGGTTTCTCGCAGATAACATCTGCACCCATACGCAAACCGTAGCGGATGAACGCATCGTGTGTATAGTTAGGTGTACAGATTGACAACCAGTCAATGTTGTCTTTGGTACCTTTCACCTTGGCACAGAAACGGTCAAACTGCTCCTGCTCTGTGAAGAATGAACACTCGGGGAATGAAGCATCAAGCCTTCCCACACTATCAAAACGATCATACGCGGCCACCAGGTTGTTACCCGTATCAGCGATGGCCTTAATGTGACGCGGTGCAATATAACCTGCGGCACCAATTAATGCAAAATTAGCCATTTGTATAAAATTAATACTTTTATAATTCTAATCACGTTCTCTCATAATTGACATCATCGCCTCAGCCATCTTTACATAATCTCCAACTGGAACAATTCTGTCTTTTTCTAATAACTCTCTAACCGTAGGTGAACAGTCTGTTGATATCACAGGCGTACACAGGAACAAAGCCTCTCTCAACACATTCGGGGATGCTTCAGATTTTGAACTAATTACTAGACAATCTGCATTTTTCATCCATCTGTAAGGATTGGAATCATCAGAAATAAGTATCAAATCCGTTTTTGGATTTTCTTTATTCACTATTTCAAATGCCTTATGTAAGGTTGGTAAATCCTTAATTGGATCTCTTCTTCCGACCCACAAGAAATGAAAACATCCATTATCCTGGAAAGGATTAGGTTCCTTGGCCTTCTTAATAATATCCTCTTCATCCAGAGGATTCTCCAGTACTTTTACCTTAGACGGCTGTATCTTAGGGATAGCTAGCAAGCTTTGATACATTTCCTCAGTCTGAGCTATAATCTCGTCAGCTAAGGGGTATGTTTCAATAGCCCGTAACCATACGCTTTCAGCAACATCTTCTAGTTTATAGTCATTACGAATAATGACATATAACGAATGTCGCTTTCCAGCCAGTATTACTTCAGGATTAATCTGGATAAAGCTTGAGAATAATATATCCGGTTGTTCTCTTTCTATTGCAGATTCTATATCTTCTCTAACACTCTCCCCCACCTTTGCAAAGGCCACCTCATATTTGTTCTTAGCAGCCTTTGCCAGTGTGCGGGATACTCTGGTTGCTCCAGTGAATTCGTTTGTCTCAATGAATAGAACCTTCTTCATCTGTTAGAGACGTCCGTCAACCATCTCACGAGGAAGTATGCACTTAACATCAAAGATGACGTGATTCTTCTCTAAGAGGTTGTCCCAGTCCACATCATTGTCTCGGAACTCCTTATGGGCAACAGCCACAATAGCAGCATCAAACTTACCCTTAGGCAATTCGCTGACGATGTCAATACCATACTCGTGCTTAACGGCTGCAGGATTAGCCCAAGGATCATAGACAGTAACATTCACATTATATTCCTGAAGAGCATGATAGATGTCAACCACACGAGTGTTACGAACATCCGGGCAGTTCTCCTTAAAGGTAAAGCCCATAATGATGATGTTTGATTTCAGAACCTGAATACCCTTCTTCAACATGTGTTTGATAGTCTGGTCAACCACGTAAGCACCCATACCGTCATTCATACGACGACCCGCCAGAATAATCTCGGGGTTGTAACCCAGACGCTGAGCGCACTGAGCCAAGTAGTAAGGGTCAACACTGATGCAGTGACCGCCCACAAGGCCCGGATTCATCTTGATGAAATTCCACTTGGTACCAGCTGCTTCAACCACATCGGTAGTATCAATACCCATCAGTGTGAAGATTTTGGAGAGCTCATTGAAGAACGCGATCATAATATCACGCTCTGAGTTCTCAATCACCTTAGCCGCTTCTGCAACCTTCATAGAAGGAGCCTTATGCGTTCCATTCTTAAGAACGGAGTTATAAACGTTATCTATGATATCTGCCACCTCAGGAGTTGAACCTGATGTAATCTTCTTGATGAATTCTACAGTGTGCACCTTGTCTCCAGGGTTGATACGCTCGGGGGAGTAACCAGCGAAGAAGTCAATATTGAACTTCAGGCCAGAAACCTTCTCTACAACAGGAATACACTCATCCTCAGTAACACCCGGATAAACGGTAGACTCATAGACAACAATGTCACCTTTTGAGATTACCTTACCGACAGTCTCTGATGCGCCCCATAACGGACGAAGATCCGGAGCTTTGTTCTCGTCTACAGGAGTGGGAACGGCCACAACATAGAAGTTGCAATCACGAATCTTCTCCAAATCAGTTGTACAGACGAAACCGTGGTTGTTGATAGCGTCCTGAAGCAACTCATCAGCAACCTCAAGAGTTGCATCATGTCCTGCCATTAGCGCATCTACGCGCTTCTGGTTCATATCAAATCCCACCGTGGAATACTTGGTTGAAAACAATCTGGCCAAAGGAAGGCCTACATAACCAAGACCTACAACGCAAATCTTAATTTCCTTCATGTTGAATAATTTTTGTATTAATTGTTTTGAAAAATTTAATTTTATCTAAGTATACAAATACATACAATGTTCCGATCAAGGCATACAAGCTAGGTGATAGAAGATATCCACTATCAATTATAGTATAAATCGGCATAGATAGAAATGACATATAAAGTACTAGCTTTCTATTCATGTCCTGTATTCTTCTCACATTCATAAACATTCTTAAAAGAAAAAGAAGCACAACTAAGGTAAAGAAAATACCATACTGCATCAGAAACTCGAAGAATAGACTATGGGTAGAAGCAATAATGCTTGTATCACCTTGCCCAAGAGCTGCAGCTACACTACCGACTCCAGTTCCAACGCCCAACGTATTGAAAAGACAGTCCAAAGCAACTCTCCATATTGCCGTTCTAGAATTATTATCAGTTAAATTTCCATCACCTGTCCTTGCCTCAATCATTAATAGAAGATCACTTCCATAATTGATAAGCAAAAAATAGCCTCCAAAGATTATTATAGTAAAAATGATGGTTTTTTGTATTGGCATTTTGGGCGACCTTAAAAACCAGATTATACCAATAATAATAAATGTCAATAACCCACCTCTTGATGCATTAAACAAAATAGCCACAGCTGACATCACTAAGGCAAAAATAACAACAGCCTTTGTTTTAATAGTGTTAGATTGCGTCATCTGGAAAAGTACCCAAGGCAAACTATAGCAGAGAAAAGTAACGTAAGAATTATAATTACCAAAAGTAACAGCTGCAGTAAAACGGTCAATTATTCCAAATTCTGTATTAGCGTAATCCATAAGTGTAGTTGTCATCGACAAATGTTGCCCTGTTGTCAACTCCCAAAACGCGACAATGGAGCATAAAGCTACAGCTGAAACCCACCCCATTGATATACTCTTTGTTGGATTTTTCGCATAATATGAAAAAAAAATTATCTCTATTAAATAAAGAAAATGCAAAGGAAAGTATAATAATTCTTTGAATCCCTCTGATTTATCAGGAGTCCATAAAATAGAAATACAACAGAATAGATAAAAAATAATAAAAAATATAACTAGTGGACGTACTAATCTATATGCCCCGTAATATTTTGGTAGTAAAGCTGGCAATAAAAAGATAGTAACAACCCTACTTAATTGAAATACTCCACCCACGGTGCCCGTACAGAGTACGGCTATTAAAAGAAATAGAAATTTGTCGTATTTATTATTCATCTATTATTATTTATTATTTTCAGAGTCGCATTATTAATTAATCAGCTCTGAAACCGTATCACATAAATCTTTAGCTATTTTATGTGCGTTAAATTGATTTATAATCTCATCCCTATCTTGATAGTTAAAATCACTAAATCTCGTGATACATTTTAGCATAGCATTTTTAAGTTCTAACACATCATGATTACACTGTAAGACAGATGGAATTCCCTTAAATAATCTCCTAGAAGGAGAGTTATCACCAGTCTCGCAAATAATGGGTCTGTTACATACAAGATATGATGACATTTTACTTGACAAATAAACATCATTATCTAAGTCTGCATCAATGTCTATAAGGACATTGGAACGCTCATAGAATGGAAGTAAATCATTTGTTCGAGGGTAAAAATGTATTTTATTTCTTATAGATTCTGGACAATTCTTTGCGAACTGCATATCTTCATAGCTTATTGTCCCGACAAAAACAAGCTCAACCTCCTTAATATCATTTGCAAGCAGCTCAAATGCCTTCATTACATTCTGAGCTGTTCTTTTCCCATATGTGTTGCCTGTATATAAATAACAAAAAGAATCTTGATTCACATTAAAATTTATAATTCTATTATTCTCGATTGGCGGTAATAAAACTATTTTTTTTCTAGTGGCTGTGCTATCAAATAGAGACAGTTCATAATCTAGCATTTCATCACTAACTGAAGCAAACAACTCAATGTTTGAGAAATAGTGTCTTACAAATCGTATTATGGATCTATAAAACAAATCGTTTTTACTCCAACCCAATGGGGCAGGGACTGCGTCAACACAATAACATCCCCAAGGAAAATGGTATTTTTTATGGAGATACCGCCCTACTATTACACCAAAATAGTTCCCACTTGAACAAAACGAAAGAATAGCGTCATAGTTACTATTCAAGACTATCTTCTTTCTTAGAAAAAAGGATATAACATCTGTACTAAATAGTGAAAACAATAATTTATTTACACGATAATGGATACTTGGATAATTGATTAATGTCACCTTAGATGGAGAGATAGATATGGAAGGTGAATACGAACATGTTATAACATCAACTTCGCAGAACTCGGTTAAAGCTGATAATAAACGTTCATATACAATTCCTGGAGCTGATTTGCCTATGTCTTGTGACAATACTAATAACTTCATTTCTTTATTCTTTTCAAAATATACTCACTTATATGCATCCTTTCATTCTTTCCAAAACCAACAAACCAAATGATAATAGTGAGTGGCAAAAGATATGAAATTGTTTTAACGATTAGCATACCAATTGAATTAATAGTATATCCACTCAAAAGGATAAACATTAAACAAGTGATAACTGATATAACAATCAAACGAAATAAAACTTCATATGTGTAATCTTTTAAAGGGAATGATATGGTCCTTTTAAGTACAAATAGCTTTGTAAAAAATGCTACAATAGACAAAAAAATCATGGAAAGAAACGACACATATGCCGGCATTCCCAAATAAAAAAGTAATAAAACAACCGGTATGTTTAATAGCGTAATAGTACCCTCGGCAATTTGGAATAACTTAATATTGCCAGATGCTTGCGCACTCATATTTACTGAATACGTAACTGAGATGGTAAGCATATAAACCAACATTAGTCGCGTAAATAGAACTGCTTGGTCAGGTACTTCTTTAAGCCATATTTCTAAGACAAAAGGTGCATCAATAATTATGGGTAGTGAAACTACTGTTAATAACAGGAAGGATAATTTAGATGAAAAGAATACTAGTCGAAACATCGAATCTCTCTCTCCAATAGAATACCTTTTTACAATTTGTGGATTAACCGCCGTATTAATATTTGATACAAATTGATTGAGCGCACCTTGTACCTGAAATGCAATTCCCCTAGCTGCGTTAACAGCAGGGCCAAAGAAAATATTTATTATAAAATTAAGACCTTGCCCAACGCTCATACCGGCAGTTGCGCCAAAGAAATTCCACCCAACAAATGCAAACATTTGCTTAAACAATGGTTTGCTGAACCTCCTTTCAATTCTTATTTCATCAAACTTACTTCTACAGTAAAAGAACTTTCCTGTGCTAATTAATGTAGTAACCAACATCAAACCCGCCCCGTAAAAGACTAAAAAATCAATCGGCGAGGATACAATCAATAAAGCGACAACCAATCTTAAGACAGCATCAAATGTTGAAATAACAGCAAAAAATGACATTCTTTCATGAGAAGTAATAGCCGCATTAAATGGAGTTGTCAATATTGAAATACAAGTTGTAATGATAGAAAATTGGTATACCCAATTTGCAGCCATCATTCTATCTGGTGGGATAACTAACTTGTAATTAACAAGCCATAAACCAATAGTTTCTGCTAATACAAAGATAATAGATGCAAAGGTTATTTGGACAATTATACTTGTATTAAAAACTGTTTTTACTCTTTCAATACCGTTTGGAAGCTCATAACTATAGAATCTAGTTGTAGCTAAAGACAAAGCTGAATCTAAATATGAAAAGAGGACAACAATACTTCCAACAACGTTATAAATACCATAGTCTACAACTCCAAGCGAATTTAAAATCACCCGTGAGCTGTACAACCCAATTAAAAGTACTACTATCATCCGGATGTAAAGAATGATAGTATTTTTGGCAATTCTACTGTTGCTAGTAATTACTTCGTCCATCAAAGAAAACGCTTGTACACTCTAATTTAAAAAACACCTACTTCTAATCAGACATTTTTTTCCATACCATCTTATTGACAATTCCGACGTAGCTCTGGATAAGTTTAATCACCTTTGTAGATACATTCTCATCAGTATATGCAGGAACTGGGCAAGCATCCTCACCATTAGCGTGCATACTTACCGCCAGATCAACGGCTTGGAGCACCTGCTCAGAAGTGATAGATCCAATAGTGAACACACCCTTATCCATAGCTTCTGGACGCTCAGTTGAAGTGCGGATACTTACTGCTGGGAAGCCAAAGAAGGCTCTTTTGCGGGCTTGACCGCAAATGTGCCTGAAGCGATGTTATCTTCGATGACATTGCTATCGCTCGGCATACTCAAAGCAAGCTTTCGTCTGCTCTCGTTTAATCGCAATGTTAAATTGTTAAATGTTAAACGAGGTTCGGTATTCCCGCAAGCTCATTTTGTATATATGTCAACGAAGCTATCTTAGCTTTCGTTTCCTCGAGATTCAGTCTCTTAGTATTGTTAGAATTGAATTCTTCAATACTTGCTCTCTTCACATCACCTTCTTTAAAATACTTATCGTAGTTGAGGTCACGGTTGTCGGCAGGCACTGCATAGAAGTTGCCCATGTCGATAGCTTTTGCAGCTTCTTCTTTAGTGAGAAGTGTCTCGTACATCTTTTCGCCGTGGCGAATACCGATAACCTTGATTTCTTCCTTCTTGCCGCCGAAAAGTTCGCAGACAGCTTCTGCCTGAGTTTGGATGGTGCAAGCAGGAGCCTTCTGGACCAGGATGTCGCCATTCTTGCCGTGCTCAAAAGCAAAGAGAACCAGATCGACGGCCTCTTCCAGGCTCATGATGAAGCGGGTCATGGAGGGCTCGGTGATGGTGATGGGGTTGCCCTTGCGGATCTGGTCTATCCAGAGAGGAATGACGGAGCCACGACTACACATCACATTGCCATAGCGTGTGCAGCAGATCTTGGTATTACCGCTCAGTCTTGATTTGGCAACTGCTATCTTCTCTTCAATAGCTTTGGTGATTCCCATCGCATTGATTGGATATGCAGCCTTGTCTGTGGAAAGGCAGATAACGCATTCAACGCCGGCTTCGATGGCCGCATCAAGGGTATTGTCAGTGCCTATCACATTGGTTTTCACAGCCTCCATGGGAAAAAACTCACAAGAGGGCACCTGCTTCAAGGCAGCTGCGTGAAACACGTAATTTACCCCTTGCATCGCATAGTGGAGCGTGCTCTTATTGCGGACGTCACCAATGTAGAACTTAATCTTGTGAGCTACTTCTGGCATGCGCGCCTGGAAGTCGTGACGCATATCGTCCTGCTTCTTTTCATCTCTGGAGAAGATGCGGATTTCTCCAATATCGGTGCGGAGGAAACGGTTTAAAACAGCATTTCCGAAGGATCCCGTACCTCCTGTGATAAGGAGCGTCTTGTTCTTAAAAACTGACATAAGTATTTGATTATTATTGTTTTATAACGATTCTATAAATAATAGGAAAAGCCCACAAAAACTCTGGCTCTTTATATAACTGGTCCTATGGATAAACAGACCTATAAATTCTTAAAATATCATCATGTATTGCCTGCAACTTAGCTGGCGTAGGTGTTACGACATAAGAAGAAGCTCCGACATGAGCCCCCATCGCCGAAAGTTCATCATAATTTTTCTTCAAATCTATCACATTCTGGTCCCCGGCACTAGCCATTGCTTTCATTCCATTCCAATCATTATTCTCGCTACCTTTAAAGCGATGAGGAGCCAGCCCCCTAAAAATAACTTCATCAATAGCCCACTCTACGGCCATCCGCAAATTATGAACGATGCCGTCAAGATTAGACAGTGGAATAGCTGATGAAAGATCCGTATTAGCCAAATCCAGATAATACAATGTCTTCATTGCTTTACGTCCCACTATAAAACCCACACTATTAGCATTGGGCAACACATCGTACACTAAGACGTGTTTCTTAGCTGAAGTTCTGTTTGTCCCTGGAGCGTCATAAACCTTGAAGTGCCTCTCATCTGTCAACGCCTCCAGCAACAGAATGTTATGAGAAAAAACAACCACCTCACATGACAAATCCCGAACGCGGTCGGCAAAAGCCTGAATAATGACAGCATCCAGGCTATTGACAGGGTCATCAAAGATAATAGGTTGAGGCACAGTCATTAACTCACACTCCGCCAAAAACAGCGCGAGCGATACACACTTCAGCTCCGCTTCGCTCAAAACACTGCCAACCGCCAAATTATTCACAATCCGGATAGCAATCTTGGCATCCTCAACCATCAAATCATCAACAATCAGGTCAACCTGAAGATTGCCCATTCCGAACCTGGCAAGCTCTTGCCGGAACTCATTAATCAAGGCCAGACTCAAGGCATCTCTGTATGCAGCAGTACACAGCCCTGTAAGAGCTGCCTCTGAAGCCGGATCGATAGTTAGCTGAAGCTCTTCCTTCAGGTAACGCAAGGTATCATTAATGCCACGGAAAACCTTCAAACTATAACTCTCAAACAAATAGGTATTACTGCCACGAGGCTCCAGGAACTTTGTAGCATAATGGGAGTCAAAACAACGGATATGCCTTAATACCAGCGGGCATGCTGAAACGCCATCCCAAGTGAAAACCGGTTGTGCCACTCCATCCATAGTATATTCAACACTTACCGATATGGGAGCAGGAGTGGCGGCGTACAAATGCGGATGAATGGTATAGGCAACAGCCCCTGCAGCCAACTGGTTAAGAATTCTGAAATATCCGCTTTTACCGGAACGGTTCTGGCCAAAGAGGAGTGTAATACCTTCGTTGCAGAAAGTAATCTCCTGATTATTTGCCAATGCATTTACTCCTTGATGGTGAGTCAGCTTAAGTAACTCAACCTTAGGATACGGAGTGCCTATTCCGGCAGAGAGCGTCTGAGTTGGTGTAGTTGCTCCCAGTTCAAACTCTTCCCAAATTCGATAAATATCATCACCCAAAAGCGTACCACCCGTGTTTGCGACAAGGCATACCAAATCCCTGGCCCATACAGGATGGCTGGGATCTGCCACGAATTGTCTCCATCGGGAAGAACTCGCAGCTCGGCACCTGTTTCAGCGCCGCAGCATGGAACACATAGTCCACACCCTTCATCGCATACTTCAGCGTACTCTTATTGCGTACGTCGCCGATGTAGAACTTGATCTTGTTCGCTACCTCCGGCATCCGTGCCTGGAAGTCGTGCCGCATGTCATCCTGCTTCTTCTCATCGCGAGAAAAGATGCGGATCTCGCCGATGTCTGTCTTCAAAAAGCGGTTCAAAACCGCATTGCCAAAACTGCCTGTTCCGCCTGTAATCAACAGGACTTTGTCTTTGAATAAACTCATAATTTGATATTGTTATATTGTTTTTGTGATCTTGATTCTGGAGTCGCGCCAATTAACATCATTCTTAATAATTGAACTGAGCTCGGAAATTAGCCTTGTATAATCCCATTTTCAGCAATTCTTTCACGGCTTTGCCGGCATCGACATCCAGCCGGACTCGCTTGTCGACAGTTTCTATCGACACTGGCCCCTTTTCCGGACCGCGTTTTATATCCTCCATCATCTGATCGGCATAGATGAACTTCCATTTCCGAACCGCATCCCTTACCCCTCTGTGACCTGATTGTCTTTCAGCTTCGGGCTTTGCGGTTTGCGTGATCATTTCCTAAGTGCATCCTCCCTACTGATCGGCTCATTGCCGTGGGCCTTTGGATTGCGGGTGGACGATATAAGCCCTGGCGGATGGATCCTCTGCGAGGAGGTTAAGGGATTACCTTCATCTATTGGCATAGTAACTTTCATTGGTCGTCAGATACCCCCGACTCTTGTACACTTGGACAAGATAACGTATGCCGATGTCATCTGCTGCCACATCCTCCCCTACTGCATCTCTCTCCCCACCTTATCCCAAAGGGTCCACTGGGAATGAAGTTCATCAAGTTGTTCGAATAGGGTCTTTGGATTCATGGTAATATCCTTTAGCCATAGACAAAATCTCCTATTCCTCGCACGATTTCATCTATGCAAGGAATTATTCGCCTGACCGGCCTCCTATCCAAGAGGCCCTTGCCGGACGAATGGAGTATCTATTCCAGATACTTTGTAAACCTCGCAAAGATACGAAAAATATTTGACTTAACCTGCCGTTTTGAGTTATAAAGAATAAGCGACCGGAACATGGGGCATGTTCCGGTCGCGGGCTTCGGTATTTCGATTATTCCTGATCTCCTTGCGGTGTATTTGCCGACACTACTCTCCGGCGATGGGACACCACCTGGTGTGCTTCCTGTCCAGGAAGGATTGGGGGCTAGGAGGGTATTGGCGTGGTGGTATGCATTGGTTCGGATAGGGTATCCGCAAGGCGGATTATAGGATTCTTCGGTGAAGAGGCTTTTATGTGTCTATGTTCATTCAAATGAATCATCCTTCTCAGACTCGTTCTCATCGGGATGATCCTTCATGGACAGAATCATGTTTGCAGCCTCATGGGCATCGCGCATGATCCTCTTAGACTCCTCCATCGTAGGAAACCGTTTTTCTGATTTGTATATTCTTGCGGTTTCTTTTCCGGAATAGTCAGCGACAATCTCCTCATATATGTACTTTTTCTCGCGATTGGATATGTTTAGTTTTCCTTCCTGGAACTCTTTGATATACTCATAAAACGTGCGAAGATCTTGCTGATTCATCAGTATCTGCTCCGCCATGGGCGGGATGTTGCGTTTCTCTCGATGAAACCGTTCCTTGAGTTCTGCCGCTATTCCCTTCAGCACATCCCAGGCGATGCCACTTAAAATCAGATTGGCAAACCAATTGAGCAGGTCAGGAGCATCCTGGAGACAATGTTTAAAATGAATGGATTCATCCTGGCAATATAACTCTGCATCCAGCCGATACTGATAGCCGTATCTTACGGCAATCAAAACCTCGTCCGGATACTGTAAACCTTCGATATAATGATATTCTGCCATTATTCTCTCAAACTATTATCGCATCTTCATCTATAGCTATTAATCCCACTTTCCTCAACAGAAAGGTAATAGCCATACTGATGTGACATATAAAACACCTGCATCAAATTGGCATCTTTCTCCTTGATGGACGGTCCCAGTATGATTCTCCGCAATCGGAAGGGATACGCCCCAGTTTTCACCCGATCAGACTTATTAAGGGCCTTCTCCATATAGGGTGTCAAGATCCCATTGTCCCGGTTGATAAACCAGCCGTCAGGCTGCTCACTAAACACCAACAGGCGGGATTCCTCTTCTGCACGGTAATCGACGTGCTTCAAAAAGTGGCGGTACTTCTGTAAACAGTTCAACCGGAACCTGATGCCCATCTCTTTTAACTTGGCCATCAGTTCAGTGACCTTGGCTATGTCTTCACCTTGTGGGTCAATGTATCTTATCTTATACAAATCATCACTCTGCTTAGCGTCGCGCTCGAATACCATGCAGGCTCCTCGGGCATTATCTCCGTAAAGCCGCCACATATCCAGGTCATCAATTTTGGATGTGAAGGAAGTTATAAACTCCTTATCGGCAAACAGGTACTTGTCATCTTCCTGCTCATAGTCTTCCTCGTAGTTCCTGATGACATCGCCCAGGAAGTCGGTTTCTGTCTTATCATTCATGGAGACAATGCTGTTCATCCGTATCTTGCCGGACTCCAGAATAGCTATAAGACTCTCAAAACTGGTATATTTTGCTATTTCTTTGATATCACCCGCAGCTTCCGGCATCAGATTTCCAAGGATGGATCTTTCCGCATCTTCTTTCAACAAATAGCAATTTGCTGTCGGATCGTAAAGAATCTGTTCTTGGGTAAGCTGGATGCCATATTGCGTCGAAATCTGTTCAATGACAGTTTGTTTTTGCGTCTCAGCTCCATCTAGCTCTTTCATAATGAGTTGCATCCATTCCTCAAGCGTCCTTTGGTCTGTTCTGAGTAATTTCCGCTCATGGACGCTTAGACCACCCGAATGGATGAACTCCAGTTCCCAACACGGAATATCATATTCCGTAAAAACAGCATCGGTCCTGAAACGATTGCCTAAACGATAAACCAGTTTGACGAAGGGTTTCTCATACACATAGAATATGTCTGAGACACTACATAGCGCTATGTTTTCCTTGCTTTGTTCGTGCCTCACATTTCCCGGGCCATGAACACGGAGTAGCTCTTCTGTTTTCTCTACACAGTTGTAATACTCTTTGAGCGTCTCGGAAAAGGTCTGCCAATATCGTTTCGCATCATCTTTCCTAAGGGTAAAGTGTATGATGCGATCTTCACCAAAAGCCTCTGCCACCAGTTTCCATTCCTTGAATGGATCACCAGTTTGCCAATGAAGCTCTTTCTCCTCAAACCATTTGCTTAATTCATCATGCTTTGCCAAGTCGTATTCCTCAATATCAACTTGCGTCCCCTGGCAATTCATCCTAAGCAAATATAGCTTCTTTTCCATTATACATCAATTTCATCTATGTAAGGATTTCCTCGCCTGACCGACCTTCTTTCCAAGAGGCCCTTGCCGGGCGAATGGAGTATCAATTCCAGATACTTTGATATCTTCACGAAGATACGAATAATATTTGACTTAACCCGCCGCTTTGAGTTATAAAGAATAAGCGACCGGAACATGGGGGCACGTTCCGGTCGCGGGCTTCAGCATTTCGATTATTCTAGATCTCCTTGCAATGTTTTCGCCGGCACTACTCTCCGGCGATGGAGCACCGCTTAGTGCTTACGCATTGACTCACCGTTTCAAAATTCCGTTGTTAAGTCTAGTCTCATCGACCAGATTATGCATCCGTAGGTGCCGTAGATGATGACTTTGCTCATAGGGTTAAGTGGTAAGCCTCCTGTTAAAGACGTTTGGGTATATTGACAACAAGTCTGCTGAACATTGAAAGGTTCGATATAACTCATAAACGATATCTTTGAACTATATCATCGTTTGTCTGCCCAATAGTTATCTCGGATGATATGGCGGTTAGGAAACTTCCATTAGGAGTAGATTTCTACAATCGGGAATGCTATTACTTCGCATTCTGTACCCTTAAATATCTAGCTCCCAATTGATTCTCAACCGCCTTAAATGCGGTACTTTTATCGAAATAAATCATATATGCATGATGAAGGCTCAATATTAAGTTCTGAAAATCGTCGTCATTTTCCAATTCAACGATATTGAGTCCAATTGTTTTGCATTGTTCTACAGAAATATGCCGAGCATGAGATTTAGACTCACTATGCTCAACAAAAGGTTTGGACATTTCAACAGCATCCTCTTCTCCTAAATGGTAATTTCGAGCCAGCCAATTCTTTGTATAAGATTTAGACCAATCCAACGCGTTTTTGCAAGCCACTAGGAAAGTTGGTGTGTACTTTGAGATCCTCAATTGCCACAACCCTAGAGAAGCGGGGTTTGCAGTGACCTCAGCGACAGCCTGATCAAATTCATCCACGGCCTCCTGACATGATAGTCCATGAAATTGCGGATCCACCGGTCCAAGACTAGACTCTTTTCCCATTATTATCGTAGGACAAGAAAGTGCAATCATTGTACCTGCAGACATAGCCATTTGAGGAATAATTGCTCTAATGTTATCGCCGAATACTAAATGCAAATAGTCGACAATGCTTTCAGCCGCTGCAATATCTCCACCGGGAGTATGAAGAATCAGATCTAAGCCTTTTGTCTTATCCATTCGATAGATGGCTTGCATGAAAGCATTCTTATCCCCATCTCCAATATCCAAATTGGCCAGTCCTGGTTTAGTCAACCATGCCGAATAATATGTAATAACATTTCGATCAGTTTTATTGGAGATTTCTTTTAAAAGCTCTAATCTCTTTGATTCAAGATACTCCACGGGATTCGCCAATTTACTGGCCTCCGACAACAATTCACTCCAACTTGACATAATAATCTCTTACTATAAACTCTCTGCAGATAATTCTGCTACTCCATTATTCTCATAACCTGGGGCATAAAGCACCGTAAAGTAACCATCTTCCTTTAATAGCGGGAATGAATCTGCTCTATCCTCAGCATAGCCTTTCATCATGCTTTCATACAGCTTAGCTATGTCATTAGCATCCCGCGATGCTCGATTAGTTTCTAAATCTAATATCATATACATTTAATTAAGTTAAACCTGTTAAAGCCCTTAATGAAAACTGCCCCTTCGTTAAGCTAAGGTAGTAGTCTTCTAGTCATTATGTCAAATATACAATCTTTAACAGTATGATTTTTCCCTCGTATATATAGTTTTGGTTAGGGTGCAGTCTGATTAAATTAAATAACAGTCTCCTATTCCTCTTCCTTTGCCGCAGGCAGATAATCTGAAGCCTTCGCAGGAGAAATGACGGAATGACCTATCCGCTGCTCCAACTGTTTGCGAGCATCGCCGGCAATTTGGCTACCTTCACGAGCAACGGCAGCGCTTTGGCGGAAGCCTTTCGGATCACGCGATTTGCTAATTTCGGTGACAGAAGCTTCGGCCAGGGTATTCAAGGCAAGCTCGATGTTTGTCATGTTATCGCGAAGGTTTTCCTTCTTCAAGCCTTTGTAGTGCTTGTACTGCCTGGTTGTTTTGCCGCTCCAGCCCTGTGTGATGATGTCGGTAAGGGTGGCGTACTGTTGCCCTTCGGTAACACCGGCACGATCCCACTCGTCTGTAAGTTCTTTTCGCACTTCGATACTACGGAGCCGCTGGTTAATCCACTTGTCACTGTAGCCCAACCGCCGATAATCGGCATACGCCTGCTCGAAGTTAAGCTCGGGATCTTGCATCTGGTCGATGCGGTGTGCTGCCACACTGGCCATCCACCGTTTGAAAGGCTCTGCTTTGGGCGAAGGAATGCTCTGTATGAGACGGAAAATACCTTCTGTTGTAGCTGCTTGAGTTTTGTAGAACTTCCCATCTGAAGCCATCATTCGAGTTAGGGTACAAATTGTACCCCAACTGGCATTAAGTTCCGGATCACGGCTACGCATCTTTTTGATGTACTGCTTCACATCCGAACTATCTGTCAGGACCTGCACAACATCCACAACAGAGAAATACCACTTCTCCGCCTGATCGTCCCATACGGTCCGAACCCTTTTCTCTTCAAACAGCTGAATCTGATGTTTTTGCGTCATCACTCAATCTTTAAATAACCATTCG
>Ga0247609_10001111_pt1 | contig 33483 bp, 23 predicted proteins | sample 172DNAGHGlowgp2_FD_193487 | JGI IMG/M metagenome (GOLD analysis project Ga0247609, IMG submission 193487) | Sheep rumen microbial communities from Palmerston North, Manawatu-Wanganui, New Zealand - 1728 DNA GHGlow gp2 | ecosystem: Host-associated > Mammals > Digestive system > Stomach > Rumen ... | reverse complement strand
CTTGATACGTTGAAAGTGCCGTCAGTCTATCGTGGATTGCGGCTTGTCTATACCTACGATGATAATTTCCACGACAACATTGACATCAGCGAGGAATTGAAGATTGAGTATTATGACTGACTTTGATTCCATCTGGCGCACTCAGGATGAAATCAGAACGGTAGTGAATGCCGTTCTGGGCGAATGTATCTGGAATCTCAGTTACAGCGAGCGACGCATGGCAATCGAACTGGAATTGACTTTCACCCTCGATGATGATGCCATCGGCAATCTCTGCTGTCAATTCTCAATTACTGCCGACTACGAGGGCGTCGGCGCAAAAGGATCGAAATTCGCATTCTATCTTTGAATGCCTAAATAATCGAAGTCATTGACCTTTGTCGCTTAGCAAGGCTAAGAACTTATCTGGCCAACAATTCATAATCAGCTTGTTTGGGAATTCCGTTTCTGCCAGCAGCGGATAGAGTCGTTCATAATCGGCTATCTGGAAAGAAATGTCGTATGAGCCTGAAATATTTGTATCAATAAACTTACGGAGTGTCTGAGTGTCGCAACATTCAGAATACACGTCTGAATGTCGAGTTGCCGCATCTTTCGTTTCCCTTTTTGGATATGAGATTCATTTTTGAAAATAGGAAAGGCGTAAAATGGGGCGCAGAAGCGGACATAAATGGGGTAGTGACTTTTGCGCCAATTTTGCGCCAATATTCTCTATTTTAACACAAAAATGGGATGATTTAAGTTAAAATTAAGTTAATTGCCAAACTTGAAGAATAAAAGGAAAAGCCTTGTAAGTTGTTGGCTTACAAGGCTTTCGAAGGGTGCCCGGACGGACTCGAACCGTCGACATTCAGAACCACAATCTGACGCTCTAACCAACTGAACTACGGGCACCATATTTGTTTTGCGGGTGCAAAGGTAGTCATTTTCCTGCAAACGGCCAAACATTTGCGGCTTTTTTTGAAAAAAAGTTTATGGAGAGCTGTCTGACAGGGCAGAAGCAACCGTTTTCTTGGCGTACAGCCTCATCAGGCGGTGGCGTTCCTGCGGCGAGTTTGCTGCAGCCATGCGTGCATACCAGTCCGCCTCTGCGTCGTCGGTATCGGGCTCTTCGTCATCGTCGTATTGGTAGGCGGCATCCACCTGCGAACCGTCAGGTTCTTGGTTGATAAAGTCGAGCAGCATCTTTTCGAATTCGTCCTGGAGCTGGTCGTCAGACAGCTCGTCGGTCTTTTTGGTAGTGTCCGTCATTGTCGTACCGTTGTTATGCGCTGAAACCTATCTGGCGGCGGGGATGCAGCTCGATGGTGCGCGGGTTAAACTTCTCGTAAGCCTCTTTGATGTCCTCGGCCTCTATGGTCTGGTAGTCGGTTGCCGTCAGCTGGCGGTTAGCCTTCGACACGCGGTCGGCCACAGCCGGTATGATGCCGTTGCGCACGAACTGTTCCAGCCAGCGGGCATTGCCGAAGTTCTTGGTACGTTCAGCCAGCGTCTGGCTTATCGCCTTGTGCAGTTCGCTGCGTGCACCATTGGCGAGCACATACTCATCCTGCTCAAACAGTCGGCAGGCAATCTCCATGAGCTGGTCGGCGGTATAGTCCTTAAAGCGGAACTTGTAAGGGAAGCGCCCGAACAGTCCGGGGTTCGTCTGCAGCATGGCATCCATTTCCTTCTCGTAGCCAGCGAAGATGATGAGCATGTCAGGGTCGGGCTGTGAGAGGACCGTCAGCAGCGAGTCGATGACCCTGCCGCCAAAGTCCTTCCGGTCGCCGGCCCCGTCGTAGAGTGTGTAGGCCTCGTCTATGAAGAGCACGTTTCCGCGTGCCTCCTCCAGCAGCACCTTCATGTTCTCCTCCGTCTCACCGATATAGCGGCCAACGAGTCGTGTGCGGTCTACGGCGATGACATCGCCGCGCGACAGCAGTCCCAGGGCATGGTAGATTTTCCCCAGTTGCCGTGCCACGGTCGTCTTGCCCGTACCCGGGTTTCCTGTGAAAATAGCATGGAACACGGCCTTGTTGCTTGTCTTCAGTCCCAGTCGGCCGCGCTCGGTGTAGAACCGTGTGCGGTTGGCCATGGTCGTAATGCTCTGTTTCAGGTCGTCCAGTCCCACCATGGCCTCCAACTGGCGTATGCTCTCCTCGAAGGCCGTATGACCTTCCGTCAGCCGTTCCAGTTCGATGTCGTCAGGCTCCAGCATCATGGCGTTCTCATAGTCGAAGTCGTTGATGGTACGCTTCAGGAAGTGCGGCTTCACGTGCTCCTCTACGAAGCGGTCAATGTCGCTGATGGTCCAGTGGCTGAGCAGGCCGTTGCCGGCACCTTCCAGTACGTGGCGTGCCAGCTGGTCCTTTGCCTTGCCCGACGGTACCAGTCCGGCCTTCACCAGCCGTTCGTTGAAAGCCTGCACCAGTTCAAATCCCGTGTAGGGCTGCTGTCTCAGCCAGCTGTGGTCGTTGAAAAACCCCTTCAGCGAGGGGAACATGTCGAGCACGGCGTCTATCTCTTGGCGTGAGCCGCACAGCCAGAGCGGGAAGTCGCCCTCGTCCGATTCGCGTATCTTGCTGACCAGTCGTTTGACGATGACCTTTCCTCCCGTGCCCGTCAGCGCCCCGATGTTCGTCAGGCAGAGTGTGGTCCGTGCTGGTACTGACATGAGTTCCTCCTGCATGGGCTCGTATGGATTGTTGCAGGTGATGTCGAAGAGCATGGAGCAGTCGATCATCTTCAATGCCGTGCCGCATCTCATGAGGCAGCGGAACTGTGCCAGCGTGCGTTCCGTCAGGTCGTTGTTGATGGTACAGATGACCAGATTGTTTCTGAAGTTGAGCGCCGGGCTGTCCATGACCTTTCTCATCTCGTTGTAGACATCCAGTTGAATATCGTCGACCACGCGCTGCCGTAGCATGACTGTTCCCGGTGTGCTGGCCATGGCGTGCCAGTCGTTATCGTGACCTTCGAGGCAGGCCGTCGTCGTATCCTCAATCCCCATCGGCCGGCACTCTTCTATGCTGCCCACCCGTACCCTGAGCCGTTGGTCGATGCTGACGGAGGCACGTATCAGCGAGTCTTCGCTATCGCGCACATAGAGAGTATAGGTGCCAGGTAGCCAGATGTGCCGACTCCCCATGCGTACCGTGAGCACCGGCCAATCGTAGGTAGTTTTGGCTTCCTGCATGCTGTTGCACATTGGGTAGTGGTTTTCGGCAAAAACGTAGCATTTCATGCTGTCGCTATAGTCGGCACCAAAGGCCGCTTGGTCGAGAGTCAGTCTGACGGTCATCCGTCCGTCCGAGTAACAGAGTTTGTGGTCAGTCTTGAGTGAAACCTTAATAGAAGAAATGATACTCATAAATGTTTCTGGTGTGTTTGAGTAAAGTTGAAAAAGTCACAAAAGCATTGCTCAGAAAAGAGCGCAAGAGTGTTTTGGACGTGTCAGGCGAACCTGCCGTCCAGTTAGAAACATAGAGAATTCTGGTAGCTATTCTCTATCACATAAACGCACGTTTCCGTTTGTAACAATAAGCCAAAGAACGCCCTGACGCTACATTTGCATGTGTGTCGTCCAGCGACTCGTCAAGTTGTAGATGGTTTTGTTGTTCATTGCTTTGTTTTGTTTATGTGATAGAATTCGTTTAAGCCGATTTGGGTGCAAAGTTAAACAAAAGCCGGGAAAGGCAAAACTTTCCCGGCATTTTTTAACATAATTTTATCTTTCTGGCTCTAATATTCAAACGAGGAGCCCCCCAGGAACTCGCGCAGGAGCGATGTGGGAGGAATCTGCGTTTCGGGTATGGGCTTGATGTAGCGCAGGAATTTCAGCAGGCGGTAGGCCTCGGCATATTCCGGTACGTTCTCGGGCACCTGCTCCAAGAGTGGCTCGGCCTGCCGCTTGATGACAGCCAGTTCGAAGAGCATGGCCGTGTTGAACATCGCGTCGGCATTCTCCTGGAAGGGGAATATCCAGCGGTTCTCGCCAGCCCTGACCGACGGCCAGCGGCGTATGGTCTCCTGGGCCGACACGCCGCGATACTTATGGTCGCGGATGATTCTCCTGAGCAGGCGGTTGTCGGTCGTGGGGATGTAGTTGTGATTGTCGAGCAGCAGGGTGGTCAGTGCCGAGGCGTAGACGCGGTATATCTGCTCTGGCGCCACCTGCGACATCAGTTCCGGGTTCAGGGCGTGGATGCCCTCCACCACGAGCACCTCATCGTCGCGCAGGCGCAGCTTATGTCCGCTCCATTCGCTGCGTCCCTGCTGGAAGTTGTATCGTGGCAGTTCCACCTCCTCGCCGTTGAGCAGGGCGTTCATCTGCTGGTTCAGCAGGTCGAGGTTCAGTGCATGCAGGTGTTCGAAGTCGAAATCGCCCTTGTCGTCGCGTGGCGTCTGTTCGCGGTTAACGAAGTAGTCGTCGAGCGAGATGCCCACCGGTTTGATGCCGTTGACAGCCAGTTGTACCGACAGCCGCTTGCAGGTCGTCGTCTTACCGCTGCTGCTGGGTCCGGCAATAAGTACCAGTTTAATGTTGCGGCGGCGGGCAACATCGTCTGCAATCTGCGAAATCTTCTTCTCCTGCAGAGCCTCGCTGATCTGGATGAGCTGGGCTGAGTGGCCGCTGTCAATTGCCTCGTTCAGGTCGCCGATGGTACGCAGTCCGATGATGCCCTGCCAGCGGTGGTGCTCTTTGAATATGCCGAACATCTTGTCCTGGTGAATCATTTCGCCGAGCTCATCGGGATGCGTGGCCGAAGGTATGCGCAGCAGCAGGCCGTCGTAGTACTTCTCCAGTCCGAAGAGATAGATTTGGGCGGTGTTGGTCAGCATGGCTCCGTAGTAGTAGTCTATATACCCGTCAATCTCATAATAGGTGGTATAGATACGCCCGATGTTTTTCAGCAGTTTGACCTTCGAATAGGTATGCAGGTAGGTAAACATCCTGACGGCTTCCTCCGTGGTTGTCTCATAGCGGTGTATGGGCATGGCAGCGTCAATGATTTCCTGCATACGGCGGCGTATGCGGCCGGCATCCTCCAAGGTTACCTCATGCCCGATGTTCAGGTCGACATAATAGCCGTTCGACACAGGGATGTCTATTGCAACCTTTGCGGTGTCGTATAATTCATGGACGGCCTTGCACAGCACAAAGAACAGCGAGCGCGTGTAGGCCCTGAGGCCGCTGGGCGCGGTCATGTCAAGGAACTCCACCACCTTGCTGTTATACACGCGGTAGTGCATCCCCTCCACCTTGTTATTCACATGCGCCAGGACCGGGCCGTGGGCCATGGTGAGTCCCGTCAACTTATACACTTCCTCCAGTGTAGCGCCCATAGGCACGTTGATTGTCTGGTCGCAATTCTGGCAGTAGACTTGAATCATTTCCATCGTCATTATAGTATTAGGCGAAAATTTCTTGCAAAGATAATGATTATTTAGAAATTTTTCGTATCTTTGTAGCCGAAAATTCTTAAAAAACTAATCTTTTATGTCCATCTGGATTATTTTCAAACTGCTCGGCTCGCTGGCTCTTCTCATGTTTGGTATGAAGACCATGAGTGAGGCGTTGCAGAAAATGGCCGGACCGCAGTTGCGACACGTCCTCGGGGCCATGACAACCAACCGTTTTACGGGTATGTTGACGGGTATGCTGGTGACAGCCTCCGTCCAGTCTTCAACCGCCACCACCGTGATGACCGTATCGTTCGTCAACGCGGGTCTGCTGACCCTGGCGCAGGCCATCTCGGTCATCATGGGTGCCAACATCGGTACGACGCTGACGGCCTGGATCATGTCGGCCGGTATGTCGTTCGACATCACCGCGGCCGTCTATCCGGCGTTCTTCTTAGGCATCATCCTCATCTATCAGAAGAAGTACCGCTACATTGGCGACTTCCTCTTCGGCCTGTCATTCCTGCTGCTCGGTCTGGGCACGCTGCGTGCCACGGGTACGGAGATGCATCTGGGTGAGAACCAGGCGCTGCTCGATTTCTTCGCGTCGTTCGACCCCACGTCGTTCCTCACCACGCTTGTCTTCCTGCTGCTGGGTGGCATCCTGACGTTCTGTGTGCAGTCCAGCGCTGCCGTCATGGCCATCACCATGATCCTGTGCTCCAGCGGTGCCCTGCCTATCTACCAGGGTATTGCGCTGGTCATGGGCGAGAACATCGGTACCACGGTGACGTCGAACCTGGCCGCCATGTCGGCAAACACCCAGGCCCGCCGCGCCGCCTTTGCCCACATGTTCTTCAACGTCTTCGGTGTCGTCTGGATTCTGTTTGTCTTCCGCCCGTTCATCGATATGGTCTGTGGCTGGGTAGGCTACGATGTTGCCATGACCAAGGAGGTAGCCGGTGCCGGTGCTTTCCTGGCTAACTCGGCCAAGCTGAGCTTTGTGCTCGCCGCCTTCCATACCACGTTCAACGTGGCCAACACCTTTATCCTGATATGGTTCATTCCGCAGATAGAGAAGTTCGTCTGCTGGGCTATTAAGTCGAAGAAGGTTGACGAGGAGGAAGACTTCCGCCTGCATTTCATCACTGCCGGCTTCATGAAGACCCCGGAGCTCTCGGTGCTGGAGGCCCAGAAGGAAATCCAGTCGTTCTCAGAGCGTATGCAGCGCATGTTCGGCATGGTCACCGAGCTGCTGACGCTCTCCAGCAGTGCCACGGCCAAGGAGGCCAAGGCCCAGGCTGGCGACTTCAACAAGCTCTTCACCCGTATTGAGAAATACGAGGGTATCAGCGACAACATGGAACTGGAGATAGCCAAATACCTGGACGCCGTGTCAGACGCCCACCTCTCTGACGACACGAAAGCCAAGATCCGTGCCATGCTGCGTGAGATTTCGGAACTGGAGTCTATTGGCGATGCCTGCTACAACATGGCCCGCACCATCAACCGCAAGTACAACGGCAAGCAGGACCACTTCACCGACAAGCAGTACGACCATATCCACCAGATGATGAACCTCACCGACCAGTCGCTCAGCGAGATGAACAACCTGCTGGGAGGCCGCAAGGAGTCGTACGACGTCAACCGCACGTTCAACATCGAGAACGAAATCAATAACTACCGTAACCAGTTGAAGGCCCAGAATATTGCCGACATCAACAACCATGAGTACACCTACGCTGTAGGCACCATCTACATGGACCTTATCAACGAATGCGAAAAGCTGGGCGACTACGTGGTCAACGTGGTTGAAGCCCGCATGGGTCTCCGCTAAGAAACATCAAATACTAACTACTGCGTCAGGTCTCCAGAGTACAGTCTCACCACTGTACAAGGAGGCCTGAACGTCTATCAGGCGCTGGTTTGACGACCCGCGAAACAACAGGTCGGGGTCGTGCAGGCTCTGGATGAACGGCCCGTCCACAAGCACGTCAAGATGGGCGAGCAGTTCGCGCTGGTCGTCGTGGATAAGGCTCTCAAAGGTGAAACCGGTAAAGCACCAGATATCCTTCTGCGTCAGCAGATGAATCTGCCGTGCCAGTTCGGCAAAGCCGGCAGCCTGGTACATGGGGTCGCCGCCGCTGAAGGTGACGCCGCGGGTAAAGGGGTCCGACAGGATGATGCGCATCAGCTGCTCTACCGTCATGTCGCGGCCTCCCGCGAAGTCCCACGACTGCGGGTTATGACAACCAGGGCACCGGTGTCGGCAGCCGGCGCAATAGATAGAGGTACGAAAGCCGGGGCCGTCAACCATCGTATCCTCCACAACATCCAAGATTCTCAACGTAGCCATGTTAACCTGCAAAGACGGACCCTGCAGCTTTCCGTAGCAGGGTCCGTCTCAGATAATATTGATTGCTAATAATTAGTCTGCAACCAGAGTAAAGCGCTTGAAGGCAACAATCTTCAGCTCCTTGTCCTGCTTGGCCAGCCACTGCTCAACAGTAGCCTTGTCGCCGTCGCCGAACTGGAACTCCTGGTCAACCAGGCAGTTCTCCTTCAGGAACTTCTGCACGCGGCCCTTGGCGATGTTCTCAATCATAGGCATCTTCAGCTGGGCCTCACCTTCGGCCTTAGCCTCCTCCTTGATCTTGCGAGCCTCGTCAGCCTGAGCCTGTGTGAGCCAGCCCTTAGCCATGTTGCTCTCGATGTGGTCGTCCGAGTCAACGAGGTTGGGGTTCAGGCCAGCCTTCTTGAGCTTCATCTCGATGAACTTCTCAACCTGCTCCAGCTTGGTCTTCTCAACAGCAGTCTTGTACTCCTCGTCCAGAATCTTCTGCTCCACGCTCTCCTTGTCGAGAGCCACGGGCTTCATGGCAGCCACCTGCATGGCCACGAGGTGACCCTGCTCGGCAGCGGGCTTGTTGGTCTGTACCATGGTGCAGAGGGTGTGCTTGCCCATGTGGTCGTACACCTCGATGTTCTCGCCTTCGAGCACGAGGTAGCCGTCAAGCTCCATCTTCTCGCCGGTGATGCCTGAGCGCTGTGTCACAGCCTCCTGAGCCGTCTGACCGCCCAGGTCGAGCGCCTTGACAGCCTCAATGTCCTTGGCCTTGGCAGCGATGGCTGCGTCAAGGATGCTCTGTGTCAAAGCAATGAAGTCAGCACCATTGGCCACAAAGTCGGTCTCGCACTTCAGGGCGATCATGGCGGCGAAGCCGTCGGCAGCCTTTACCAGTACACAACCATTTGAGGTCTCACGGTCGCTACGCTTGGCAGCGATGGCCAGTCCACGCTCGCGGAGCAGTTCCTTGGCCTTGTCGAAGTCACCCTCGGCCTCGGTCAGTGCCTTCTTTACGTCAGCCAGACCGGCGCCCGTCATAGCGCGAAGCTTCTTGATATCATCTATTGAAATAGCCATTGTTTTTACTTATTTACTTTTTTTCCTTTTTACTTTTTTACCTTGTTGTAAATTACTCAGCAGCAGGAGCTTCCTCTTCCTCAGCGGCAGGAGCCTCCTCGGCCTTGGCCTGCTTGCGGGCAGGGCGCTTGGCGGCCTTCTCCTCAGCCTCAGCCTCGTCCTGAGCCTCAGAAGCCTTCTCGTCGGCCTTCTCCACCTTGCGCTCCTCCACGCCCTCGGCAATAGCTGCACAGCAGGCGTTCAGGATAGCCTCGACAGAGTCCTTGGCATCGTCGTTGGCAGGAATCACGAAGTCGATGTTCTTGGGGTCAGAGTTGGTGTCGACGATAGCAAACACGGGGATACCCAGGCGGTTAGCCTCGCGGACGGCAATCTGCTCCTTCAGCACGTCCACAACGAAGAGGGCGCTGGGCAGACGGGTCAGGTCGGCGATAGAGCCGAGGTTCTTCTCGAGCTTGGCACGCTGGCGGGTAATCTGCAGCAGCTCGCGCTTTGAGAGGTTGCCGTATGTGCCGTCGTTCATCAGCTTGTCGATATTGGCCATTTTCTTCACAGCCTTGCGGATGGTGGGGAAGTTGGTGAGCATGCCGCCCGGCCAACGCTCAATCACGTATGGCATGTTGACGCTGGCTGCCTTCTCGGCAATCACGTCCTTAGTCTGTTTTTTAGTACCTACGAAGAGGATCTTCTTGCCTCCCTTGGCAATCTGCTTCAGGGCAGCGGCAGCCTCGTCAATCTTAGCCACCGTCTTATGCAGGTCGATGATGTGGATGCCGTTACGCTCGGTATAGATATAGGGAGCCATGGCGGGGTTCCACTTACGCTTCAGGTGGCCGAAGTGGCAGCCAGCCTCAAGCAGCTGTTCAAAATTTGTTCTTGACATTGTCTTGTTGTTTTTTTTGTTGTTTACTTTCTGTTTAATCTTTGTTAGATCAGCCGAATGGTAATCTTAATGAGTAATTAGTAATGAGTAATTAGTAATTGTGATTACTTCATATCCGTTAACTAACTCAGAGTCCGTTCGGTTTAGATGCTAAACTGTGTCAGTATCCTTTTGAATGTAACAAGCACTGGCAAGGTAATCATCATTACTCATTGCTCATTGCTCATTACTCATTAAAGGATTAACGCTTACTGAACTGGAAGCGACGACGTGCCTTGGGCTGACCGGGCTTCTTACGCTCTACCTCACGGCTGTCGCGTGTCAGGAAACCGGCGTCCTTCAGCTTTTTCTTATCCTCTTCGTTCACCTTGACGAGGGCACGGGCGATAGCCATGCGCAGGGCCTGGCTCTGACCGGTGAAACCACCACCGTCGAGGTTCACTTTGATGTCGTACTTCTCAGCCACCTCGAGCAGGTTCAGCGGCTGCTTAACCACGTACTGCAGGATGGCAGAGGGGAAATAAACTTCAATATCCTTCTTATTGATCGTAATCTTGCCAGAACCTTCCTGGAGATACACACGAGCCACTGAGCTCTTGCGACGACCGATTGCATTTATTACTTCCATTGCTATACCTTATCTATTATTTATACTGGTTAATGTCAATTGCCTTGGGCTTCTGGGCCTCGTGGGGATGCTCTGTACCCTCATAGATGAAGAGGTTGGTCATGAGCGAACGGCCGAGGGGACCCTTTGGCAGCATGCCCTTCACGGCGTGGCGCAGAATCTTGTCGATACCGTCCTTGCGCTGGCGCAGCTGGGCGGGGGTGTTGAAGCGCTGGCCACCGGGATAGCCCGTGTAGCGGGTGTAGACCTTGTCGGTCTCCTTCTTACCAGTGAATACTACCTTATCGGCGTTGATAAGGATAACGTTGTCGCCGCAGTCAACATGCGGTGTGAAAGTTGGCTTGTACTTTCCGCGGAGCAGCTTGGCAACCTTTGAGCAGAGACGGCCCACCACCTGGTCGGTAGCGTCGATGACCACCCACTCTTTCTGTGCGGTTTCCTTGTTGACGGAAAGCGTCTTGTAACTTAAAGTGTTCATTTTTAAATCTTAATACTAAAAAACAGTTATACATTTAATTATTTGCACACACATAACTCACACCCGGAAGTCTAACGTCCGGTTGCAAGTCTAACGCATGCTGAATCAGCGATTCACGAACCACTACGCCCGGCCAAAGACGTTGCTATTCACACTCTGATTCCGGGGATTCTAAGTCTCTCCCCAATAATCGGACTGCAAAGGTACTGCTTTTTCTCCTTTCTACGAACGGTTCCAGTGTCAGCAGGCTGATATTTATGATTATTTAACTATTTTTAAAATCAGGAGGGAAGTGCCGGGAAGATGAGGCGGGCATCGTTCGACACCTTGCGCCGCCTGAAGAACTGCTTCGTCTTCCAAATATACATATTGACTTTCTCCTTCCAGACATACGACCAGGAACTGACCTGGCGCTGGCGCTTGCCGACATAGATGCCGCCCCACATGCCCCTGTTGCGCCGATAGCAGGATGACAGCTCAGGGGTGAAGATGTTGTCGACAAACCGTTTCAGCAGCTCCATCTGGCGCTCCTTCAGACAGGCAGGGTCGGCCAGGGCAGGCTCCTGCAGATAGCGCTGGTAGAGCGCATCGTCGGTGTCCACCTGCTTCACATAGTCCACTAATTCCTGCAGGGAGCCGAAGTCCTGCACATTAATCAGCGCCTTAGGATTAAAGACCTTGCTGACCGACGGGTCGCCCCAGTAGACAGGCACACAGCCGGCCGCGAAAGCCTGCACCAGCTTCTCCGTGGTGTAGCCGGAATGCGACGAGTTCTCGCAGACGATGGAGAACTTATGCGCTCTGTCGAAGGCCAGCTTGTCGGGCACGCGCTGCCCCGTGTTGTTACGCCAGAGACCGCCGGAGTCCACCTTCTTATACTCAGAGAGCGCCTCAAACACCTTCACGAACATCGGGTCGCGGTTAGTGTTGCTGACGGTGATGCTGCAGAAGCCCGTCTTCATGGCCATCAGTTCGCTGACAGGCTGCTGGTGCTTGGTCTCCATCAGCTCGCAAATCTGCGGATAGAAGTAATAGAGCGGGAAGCGCAGGTAGCGGTCTTCGTATTGCAGCCAGTCGAAGCCCATGGCAAAGTCGCAGGCATTGAAGTCAGGCACCAGGTTCTCTATCGTGAAATATATCTTCACGGCATGCTCCGGTGCAAACCAGTGGTCGTCGCCGTGGTCGCTGTAGAACACGTAGTCGGCATGGGCCATATCGGTTATCTCAACGTCCCATTTCTCCTTGAGATACGTTGTTATCTTAAATGTCTCAGGGACAAAGGAACCCCAGAAGTTGACAAATGCTATTTTTTTCGTCATATCGGTAGTCGTTTCAATGGCGTTATCGTCCGAACAGGTACTTACGGAGGAACGGACTGACTCGCAGTATGTTAGAGGTGATGATACAGAAGGCGATGACCAGCAGGGCAATGACCACGGCCAAGGTGGTGTCGAGCACAAAGTTGTGGCGGTATTTATTGAAGAACTGGCCAATGGTGGGAATGTTGGGCAGGAAGAAGAAATGGATGAGGTAGATGTCGAGTGTGCGCCGCCCTATATACTGCAAGGAAGCACCTATCACAGACCGTTTGGTGAAGAAATCGCGATAATAGCGGAAATACATGAACGCGATGGTCAGCAGTCCGAACTTGGCCAGCGTCGAGGGCAGGTTCGTCCATTCAAATCGCAGATTGTGCCATTTCAGCACGTCCATCGTCGAGAGGATGACGACGACAATGACAATGGGATAGAACCAGGGATTGTCCATGACAGCCTGGGCACGGTCCCAGTAGCGCCGGACGATGTTGCCCAGGAGGAAGAACGGGAAGAAGCGCATCACCTGCCCCAGGCTGGTGTCGCCCAAGAACGATTTCATGAGCGTGTCGGGCCCTTTGTAGCCCTGGGCCCAGGAGAAGTACTGTGGCAGGAAGCAGGTCTCGTAGGCACAGAGCGAGACGACGAAGAACAGAGCCATGGGCACCCACGACCTGTGCTTCAGCCGGCTCTCGGCGAAGGCAAACAGATAATAGAAGAGGAACATCCATAGCAGCGCGATGGTGAACCAGTAGCCACCCTTCTGCGGCGAATGGAAGTTCATTTCCAGCCCTTCGAAAAAGCGGGGCCAGATCATGGCATTGAAAAGCACGAAGAAGACCAGCGTGGGTATGATCTGCACCTTGAGCTTCTTCAGCACCAGCTGCCCCAGGGCGCGGGTGTTCCACACCTGGGCGGCCTTGTAGGCCAAGAAGCCGCTGATAAAGAAGAACAGCGGCATGCGGAACAGGAGCAGAAAAGAGAGTGAAGACGAATACTTCAGGTTCTGCTCAAAGCCAACACTGCTGACGTGGTTGGCCACAACCATAATCATGGTAAAGCCTCTCAAGGCATCAAGCCATTCATATCTTACTTTCGGGGCGGCGGTCTCCATATTATTACTGTACTGTTATTTACACTTACTTATATTTCTTCATGCCCGCCAGCTTGACGACACGGTTTTTGAGCGATTTCCAGATGTGCGCGAAGTTGCCGTAGCGCAGGTTGTAGGCCAGCTCCTCTAAGGAATAGGCTATCTTGCGCCAGGGGTGGTTATAGGCACTCACCTTGTAGAACCGGTCCTTGTAGTCGAGGTTCTCAATGACATAGCGCGGATGCTTCAGGGGGAAGTCCATTTCAAAGCGCCTCATGGTGAACAGGCGGCGCAGCCGGCGGGGCAGCGTTTCCAGCGAACCGGCATAGTGGGTTGACTCCGTCCCGGCAGGCCCCAGGTTGTTAATCATGTTCTTCGACGGCATGATGGCCAGTCCGTTGTTGAACATCATGCAGGCCCACAGGATGCTCTCGTAATACGCCTTCCCTAAGGCACGGTGGTCGTAACACATGCGGAACATCGTGTCGCGGTAGCCACGCTTCTGCTGAACCGTCTTCAGCTGGTGCATGTTGAAGTCATCGTCAAGGAACGAATAGTGCTCGTCCCACTGGTCGATGACCCTGCGCCACGATGCCCACCCCCAGATGCTCATCACCGTAGTGAAGAAGTAGTCATAGGGCACGTCGGGCGTCTCTTCGTCAACGTTGAAGCCTTCAATCATGACGATGCGCTCGTCGTGCTCGTAGCGGTCGAGCATCTCCTTGCAGAAGCGGATGAACGATACCGACGGAATGCTGTCGTCCTCGAAGATGACGCACTTGTCGCACAGCGAGAAAGCCCACTTCTGGGCATTGAAGTTCGAGGGGTCGCAGCCGGCATTCACCGTCTGGTAGTTACGCCTGACGTCGCACTCCCAGTCAATCTCCTCGTCGCACACCACCCGGCGGCAAGCCTCAATGCCTGCCATGTCGCGCTCGCCGCGAGGACCGTCCTGATACAGGTACAGCTTCGACGGACGGGCCTTGCGTATCTCGTCAAACACCTTCTTCAACGGCTCTGGCCGCGTGAAGAACAAAATCAGGACGGCAACGTCCACTTCTGCCGGATGTTTCATGGGCGGGGGTATTGGGGTAATGGTTAGTCGTAGAATTCCAGTTTGCCTACATGCGGGGCCAGTTTACTGAGGTCGGGCAGCTGCATATAGTCGCCATAAAGCCGGCGCAGCAGGGCATCGGCATTGGCGGGAACGGGGAACTGACGGCCCTCAAACTCGTGGGTGGTCAGCGGGAAGATGTCTTTGGCATAACGCGGGTTGTGGAAGGGAATGCCCATGCCGCTGGTGATGGTCTTGCCAGGCAGCAGACGGCACAGTGCCCGCAGACAGGGGAAGAGCAGTTGGTCGTTCATGTCGAAGATACGTCGCACCTGGCGGATGGCCTTCGCATCGTCGGTGCTTGTGCGCCACACCTTGTACATGTGGCCGACGGTCTTCTCCGTCAGCCTGTGAAGCCAGATGGGGTGCCGCTCCATCGGGAAGATGTCGATATAGATGCCCTGCTCCCGCCACATACGGTCGTAGCCGTTGCTCTCCAGCATCCGCGAGCGGCGGTCGCGCACCTTGGCATAGAAGTAGAAGTAGGCCGGGTCTGTCTGGTCACACTGCAGAGCCAGCCACTCAGGCAGTTCCGTGGGCAGCACCGTCAGCAGCCGCAGATAGTCCTTGCGCATCATCTCGATGTCCAGGTCGTCGTCCCAGGGTATAAAGCCGTTGTGGCGCATGGCACCTATCAGCGTGCCGCTGCTGAGCCAATAGGGGATGCTGAACTTCTTGCAGATGCGGTCTACCTCTGTCAGAATGTCAAGCATGCGCATCTGCTGGCGGCGCAGCAGTGATCCGTCGGGGTTGAAGCGTGCGCGCAACTCCTGGTGCATAGCCAAGTACACAGCGGAACCGACCCTATTGTGTACGTTGGGGGTGGGGTCAGTATTGTTATGATCCGTCTTCACTTTCGTATCTTCGAATAGTTTGCTGCAAAGGTAGTCTTTTTTTTCCAATTATCACAGTTTTTTCTACGAAAAAGTGATTTCCAAGGAGGGGAATACTTGAGTGGTTGTACCTACTTCAGCTGCCTTTTCAGGAAGAAGTTGACCGACTCTTTGAAAATCGTTGATTGCAGCAGCCAGAGGGCCAGCACATATCCCGTAGCCACGAACAGCACCTTAGCGGCAAGACTGAGGTAGAGGTTGGCGATGCCAGCCGTCAGCAGGTAAGCCGCCACGACAAGCACCAGCGTCAGCACTATGTAGGGAGCCATGTCGCGGATAATCTCGGTCAGACGGATGTCAATCTCGCGGCGTGCGAAGTAGTGCCAGACCAGGATCCACAGCAAGTTGATGGCCACATACACCTGTATCATGTGTACAATGCCATAGCCGGCCGACACCAGCACGGCCAGCAGCTGGGCTATGCAGAGACCAATGGAGCACCACATATAGGTGGAGGAGTGGCCCCGGCTGACGAGCAGGTTAGAGAACAGGTTGGAGATGGGGTAGAAGGCGCCCATGATACACAGCCATTGCAACAGCGAGGCACTCTCTAACCACTTCTCACCCAGCAGGATGACGATGAACTCGCGGGCTACCAGGGCCAGTCCGAGCATGGCGGGAAAAGACACGAAGGCCGTGAAGCGCAGCAGCTTGCGGAAAATCTGCTTCTGGCGGTCCTTGTCGTCGTTGGTCTTGGCAAACACGGGCTGCGAGATGCCGCCCAGCATGTTGTTGATGAGCGACCAGCCCATGTAGTTCCATTTGTTGGCCTGTGTATAGTTGCCCACGACATGGGCCGTGTACATGCGTCCGAGGATGACCGAGAAGATGTTGGTGTTGACAATGATAACGATATTGGTCACGATGAGCTTGCTGCTGAAGCTGAACATCTCGCGGACGGGACGGAAGTCAACGGGCAGCGTGGGATGCCACTTGGCATAGTAGAACGTCAGACCGGTGAACAGCGAGACGTAGACCAGCGTCTGGGTGGCAATGCCCCAGTAGGCAAAGCCGCAGGCAGCCATCGTGACACCGACAAGCCCGGACAGCAGCAGGCTGACGAAGGCCACGATGCTCTGCTGGCGCACCTGCATGTTGCGGAACAGCACGGCCCGTGGCGCTATGCCGAGGCTGGTGATAAAGAAGCCTAAGAAGATATAGCGGGCCAGGGGCACTAAGCGTGGCTCTTCGTAGAAACGGGCTATGAGGGGGGCGGTGAAGAACAGCAGCAGATAGATGGTGAGGCTGAAGAGCGAACAGGTCCAGAAGACGGCATTGTAGTCGTTGTGGCAGGCATCTTTCCGGCGGTTCAGGGCCGAGATGAAGCCTCCCTCCTGCAGCGAGCCGGCAATGAGCGAGAAGATGGTGAGCATGCCTACCATGCCGTAGTCTTCGGTGCTGAGCAGGCGGGCCAGGAACACGCCGAAAACCAAATTGAGGAGTTGCTGAGCACCATTGCTCAGCCCTCCCCAAAATAGTCCTTTGGCGGTTTTCTCTTTCAGCGATTCCTCACTTCTCACCGTTCACTATTCATTATTCAATAGCGAAGCGCTTACCCCACCTGGCTTCCCGGCTTCACGTCCTTCGTGGTAGTCACCACGCTGAGGCTCTCGTCGAAGTCGACAGCCGAGAGGATCATGCCCTGGCTCTCGATGCCCATCATCTTGCGGGGCTCAAAGTTGGCCACGAAGAGGATGCGCTTGCCTACCAGCACCGACGGGTCGTCGTAGAAGGCGGCGATACCACTGAGGATGGTGCGGTCCTGGCCGCTGCCGTCGTCGATGGTAAACTGCAGCAGCTTCTTCGACTTCTTCACCTTCTGGCAGTCCTTGATAAGGCCCACACGGATGTCAAGCTTCTCGAAGTCCTCGAACGAGCAGGTACCCTTTATGGGGGCAGCCTTATAGGCTGCGGCCTCATTATCTTTCTTTGTCTTCTCCAGCTTGTCAAGCTGCTTCTGTATCACCTCATCCTCAATCTTCTCGAAGAGCAGGGCGGGCTCGCCCAGCTGGTGGCCGGGCTTCAGCAGGTCGGTCTGGCCCAGCTGTTCCCACTCAAAGCTCTCGATGTTAAGCATGTTGCGCAGCTTCTTCGACGAGAACGGCAGGAACGGCTCGAAGGCGATGGCCAGGTTGGCCGTCAGCTGCAAGCAGATATTCAGAATGGTTTCCACACGCTTCGGACCGTGCAGCCACTCCCCTCCTTCGGAGGGGTCGGGGGCGGCCTTCCATTCCTTCCACGGTTCGCAGTCGGTGATATACTTATTGCCGATACGGGCCAGGTTCATGGCCTCAAACTGGGCATCGCGGAACTTGAACTGCTCCAGCAGGCGCTCCACCTTCTCCTTGACGTCCTTGAACTCTGCCAGGGCCTGGCGGTCAACGTCAAGCAACTCGCCGCAGGCGGGCACTACCCCACCCCAGTACTTCTTCGTCAGCTGGAGGGCACGGTTCACGAAGTTGCCATAGACGGCCACCAGCTCGTTGTTGTTGCGGTCCTGAAAATCCTTCCAGGTGAAGTTGTTGTCTTTGGTCTCAGGGGCATTGGCCGTCAGCACGTAGCGCAGCACGTCCTGCTTGCCGGGCATGTCTACCAGATACTCGTGGAGCCACACGGCCCAGTTGCGCGACGTCGAGATCTTGTCGTTCTCTAAGTTCAGGAACTCGTTGGCCGGCACGTTGTCGGGCATGATATAGCCGCCGTGTGCCTTCATCATCGTGGGGAAGATGATGCAGTGGAACACTATGTTGTCCTTGCCGATGAAGTGAACCAGGCGGGTGTCCTCGTCCTGCCACCATTTCTCCCAGTTGCCCCACTTTTCCGGCTCCTTGGCACACAGCTCAACGGTGTTGCTGACATAGCCGATGGGGGCGTCGAACCATACGTAGAGCACCTTGCCCTCGGCATCGTCCACGGGGACGGGGATACCCCAGTCCAGGTCGCGCGTCATGGCACGGGGCTGCAGGTCCATGTCGAGCCATGACTTGCACTGGCCGTAGACGTTCGGACGCCACTCCTTATGCTCCTCCAGAATCCACCGCTTCAGCCAGTCCTGATACTCGTTCAGGGGCAGATACCAGTTCTTGGTCTTCTTCAGCACGGGTGTCGAGCCGCTGATGGTGGAGCGGGGGTTGATGAGCTCCGTGGGACTCAGGTCGCGACCGCATTTCTCGCACTGGTCGCCGTAGGCGTTCTCGTTATGGCAGTGGGGGCACTCGCCCATCACGTAGCGGTCGGCCAGGAACTGCTTGGCCTCCTCGTCGTACAGCTGCTCGGTGGTCTCCTCTACCAGCTTGCCCTCGTCGTAGAGCTTGCGGAACCACTCGGCGGCAAACTTATGGTGGGTCTCGCTGGTGGTACGGCTGTAGATGTCGAACGAGATGCCGAACTCCTCAAACGAGTCCTTGATCATCTTGTGGTAGCGGTCCACCACATCCTGCGGCGTGATACCCTCCTTGCGGGCACGCACCGTGATGGGCACGCCGTGCTCGTCGGAGCCGCCAATGAACAACACCTCGCGCTTCTTCAGCCTGAGATAGCGCACGTAGATATCGGCCGGCACGTAGACGCCAGCCAGATGACCGATATGCACCCCGCCGTTAGCGTAGGGCAGGGCCGACGTTACGGTCGTCCGCTTATACTGTTTCTGTTCCATCTTCTATTATTTAGCCTTTTTCGTTATTTATCTGGTTTGAGGGTGCAAAGATACACTTTTTCCGCGACATTTGGCAGGAATCAAACGAAAAACATTAAAAACTTGCATAATTTAGTAATAGTTGTTCAACATGATGTTCCCTCATTTCATTTTGCAGCGGACAACAGGACTTCAAGACTTTTTTTATCCTCTCATGGTATTGCCAATAAAGCCGTAGCAAGAAAAAGTCCTGAAGTCCTGTAGTCCGCTGCTAAATTGAATGGACAGAAATTATCATAATTATCATTATTTGGGCTGCGCATTCATTCGCAATTATCCGCTTATCCTACACCCGATACTGATTATCAGGCAGTTAGCAGGAAATTATCCGCATCTTATCCGCTGTTTATCCTACACCAAACACCGAACATACATGTCGTCTACAACCAAAGAACAGCCGGAAAGCCACCGTCCGAAAGGCTCGGACAAAAGTCCGAAAGCGGCGGACGAAAAACCGAAAGGGGCAGAGTGGGTAAGACAAATTGGTGTAGGATAAAAGCGGATAGCAAGCGGATAATATCCGACTAACTCACTGATAATCAGTATCGGGTGTAGGATAAGCGGATAATTGAGGAATTAAGGGAGGGTTATAAGTTGTTTGGACAGGCCAGGTTGTATAATTTTCGTTAAATCTCGTTAAATTTTTTGTTATATATATTAATAAAGTACACACGTATGGAAATTTTTTATACCTTTGCTCTTTCAGACAAGCAGTAAATTAAACACTTCAATAAAAAATGGGCACACGTCAGATAACACATACACTCTTGTCGCTGCTTTTCCTGGTTCTCGCATGGCCAGGCAAGGCAATGGCCGATGTTGCTGTTATGCGCGACTCTGCCTATTATGCACAATTCCCTTATATCCGGTTCATTGAAACTGATGATTCTATCGCCGTCAGCGACGAGGAGTTTCTCGACGATGCGGCGAAGGTGATCTTTACGGTCAACAGGTACGACCTGCCCGAGAACAGCGCCCTACTCCGCCGCTGGCGCGACGAGCTGATACCGCAGCTCAACAGAGACCGCCTGCAGCTCTACCGCGTGCTGCTGCGCGGCGCTGCCTCGCCCGAAGGTCCTTTTGAAAACAATCGCAAGCTGGGCGTGAACCGCGCCAAGGCTCTCTACGACTTCTTCAACGAGTACCTGGAGACACCTGTCAGCGAGAGACAGTTTGTGGGGCATGTGGAGGTGGAAGACTACCGCTCGCTCTGTATCATGATGAAGCGGGCCGGCGACCCGGCCTACCCGATTGTACAGGAGCTCTATGACAATTACCACCGCAGCGACGGCTACGGCGAACTGAAAGACAGGCTGATGCGTGCGGAGGACGGACAGCTCTGGCAGCGGTTGCTGCGCGACTATTTCCCGCAGTTGCGTGCTGCCCGCATGCTGCTCTATTTCAGGCGAATGCCTGGCGCCGACCCTATTGCCATAGAAAGGCCGTCGCATGGGCTGCCCGACTCGCTGCCGCTGCCCGACTCACTATACCTCACCGTTTTGCCGCAGCTGCCGGCGACACCATCGCGCCTACCGCGACGAGAACTGCTGTCGCTGAAGACGAACCTGCTGTTCTACGGGGTCTACATGCCGGGCTATAACCGCTGGTGCCCCATACCCAACGTGGCGGTGGAGTACTACCCTAAGGGCGGGCACTTTACCTTTGGCGCTTCGGTGGACTTCCCCTGGTGGGTGGACTATGGGCGGCATAAGTTCTTTGAGATTAGGAATTATCAGGTGGAGGGGCGGTATTATTTTGGGGCTCATGGGGCTCTTGGGGCCAATGGGGCCTATGGGAAGCCCGCCTTCAGCGGACTTTACCTGATGGGCTATGGCCATGGGGGGCTCTTTGAGATTGGCTTCAACGAAAATAAGGGCTGGCGCGGACATGGGTTTGGCGCTGGTGTGGGGGCCGGGTATGTGGTGCCCGTCAGCCGCAATGGCCACTGGCGACTGGACTTCAGCCTGCAAGTGGGATGGTTCACTGCCAAGCACGACCCCTTCCAGTATGAGAACCCCGTCAACCCCAGCTACCATGACGACCTGTACTACTATAAGTGGACGGGCCGCGCCAAGGACTTCAAGGAGCTGCAGTACCGCTTTAACTGGCTGGGGCCCACACGCGTAGGCATCACGCTGAGCTATGACCTGCTCTACCGGAGGGCGGGGAATGGGGCTTCTGGGGAAAGGAGGGCCGCGCCATGAGGAAGCTGCTATGGTTTTTTCCTGTGATGGTGCTGGTGGGCAGCTGTATGCGCGAGCCCGAGCTGCACCTCTACGATGCCCAGGAGGCGGAGATGAGTCTGCCGCTGATTGACCTGGACCTGGAGGTGTACTGGGACTATCAGCTGGACTTCGGCGTGGAGTACGACTGGAGGGCAGAATGGTACTACGGGTGGGACGCCCACGACATACAGATGTTTGGCGAGATAGGCTACACCACGCCAACGGCGTTCCAGGTGCGCCGCTACTATACTGGCGAAATACCATACGCCCCCCATACCGGCGTCATCGCCTCCTATATAGAAGGTACCCACTTCCAGGACCGCTACGACTGGGGCTACTGGGACCTGCTGCTGTGGAACGACATCAAGACGGCCGACGGCGTGCAGAGTCTGATTATTGACGAGAGTGCCTCGCTCGACTCAGTGATAGCCTATACCAACCAGACGATGCACGTCAGCCGCTACCAGGCACCGCGCTATACGCGCTCGTTCTACGCCCCCGAGCCGCTGTTCGCGGCCTACGAGCAGGCCATAGAGATTAACCGCGACCTCACCGGCTTCGTGTTCGACGCGGAGCGTAATGTGTGGGTGCGCACACTGAGGATGGTGCTGAAACCCATCACCTATATCTACCTGGTGCAGGTGATACTGCATCATAACAACGGGCGCATCACCAGCATCGACGGCACGTCTGACCTGTCGGGCATGGCCCGCAGCACGAACCTGAACACGGGGGTAGCCGGCAACGACGCCATCACCGTGTATTACAACGCCAACCTGAAGAAGAACTGCGACAAGGACGGCGAACAGGTGGACATCATAGGCGGACGGCTCATGACCTTCGGCATCTGCGGCAACGAGGCCAACGCCCTGAGCCGTGCCAGCGACGTGCGCGACGAGCACAGTCACTACATAGATGTCACCATGCAGTTCAACAACGGCATGGACTCCACCTTCGTCTTCAACGTCACCGACCAGGTGCGCCGGCACTACAAGGGCGGCGTCATCACCGTGGAGCTCGACATGGACACCATCCCGATACCCTCCCGCTCCGGCGGCTCCGGCTTCGATGCCGTGGTGAAGGACTTCGAGGACGGCGGCACCCACGAATTTGAAATGTGAACAATGATCATGACATAATAACCTCTCTTGCCTCTTGCTTTATGCAAGTAGTGAATACGAAACAAAACAAACATTTATTCATTCATTAAAAAAATTACGATTATGAAAACAAAGTATTATTTCTTCGCAGCCTTGGCGACGGTCATGCTCGCCAGCTGCGCTGACGACCAGTTCGTCGGGGACAACAGTCCGACAACGGGTAATGAGACCGAAGGGAGCATCCAGTTCGCGTTGAACACCCAGAACGCCACGCGTGCCGGTGAGTTTGTAGGTGCTACTGCTGCTGAAAAGCTCGGTAACAATTTCTATGTTACAGGTACAAAGGGTACGGAGGGTGAAAATAACCCAACACCAACACTTGTATTTGACAACTATCTTGTACACTACGGTGCGAATACTGCTGGTGGCACAGAGTCAAACACTAACAACTGGGAGTATGTAGGTATTGATCAAACAGTGCCAACTGTCGCCGATCATGTAAAACTTTCAAGTACAACTGGTGCTCAGACTATCAAGTACTGGGACTATAGCACTTCCCAGTACGACTTCCTTGCTTTCTCAACAGGAACTTACGCTGCTGTTTCAGGAAGTTCAACTGCTGCAACTAATATTGGTGTAACAGCTATGAAGTATGGTACAACCCTTACAAGTGGGGCGACTGCCTATACCTTTGATATCCCTTCTACCACAGCTCTTAAGCAAGCCTATATCTCTGACATTGTAGAGGTGCCACAAGCTAACTATGGTAAAGTGGTTCAGCTGAAGTTTAAGAGCCTTGGTTCAAAGATTCGTATGGCCCTTTATGAGACTGTTCCTGGATATTCTGTAAAGGATGTGATATTCTATACTGTAGATGGTACGACAGATTTAACTGATACTTATAAGAGTAACGTGGGTAAGTTAATTAGTGCAGATGATAATGGTATTCCTACCAAGGGTAAAGTAAATGTCATCTTTAATCATGTAGGTACTAATAACGATGACAAAGATGACTATAACAAAGCTTCTGCTACAATAACTATACCTGATGCAAGCCCTACTTATGACAAGTATTTGACTTTCAGCACTCTTGCAGCTCCTCAGTTAAAGGCAAAAGAAAGAGCTGAAGCTGGAGATGACAATGTATTCTTGGGTCGTACTCTCCCAAATGCGTCATTTGTTGGTGATCCTACTGAAGCTTTTTACCAGATTGTATTTCCTGTTAACTCTCCTTCAGCTTTAACTCTTCGTGTAGACTATACACTTGTTCCTATCGATGGAGCTGCTGAGACAATTGAGGTTAAGGGTGCGAAGGCAGTAGTTCCTTCTACTTATACTAAATGGTTGCCTAACTACGCTTACACATACGTATTCAAGATCTCTGACAATACCAATGGTTGGACAGGTGCAACGTCTAAGGACCCGGGGTTGTTCCCAATCACCTTCGATGCTGTTGTAGCTCAGATTAATGATGCTACCGCAGAGCAGACAACTGTTACTACTGTTGCTACTCCTTCTATCACAACTTATCAGCAAGGACATACCTACGCAAAAGATGAGTATAGCAGGACTCAGAAGGCAGGTGCTTCTGCAAGTGTAACTCCTGATGTATATAAGGATCTGTATGTTCGTGTCATGGACAACAGTACAACAACTCCAACTCTCAAGGAAGACTTGAAAGGTGCGGGTAAGTCACTTCTCTTCAAGGTAACTGCTGGTGAAGGTGTAACTATTTCTGAGGCTACTGTAATGGATGCCCTCCAGAATCGTACAAATGATCCAGCCGGTGATGGTGATAAGGCCTCTTATAAAGATGAAAGTCCAGTAGGTCGCAATGGCATTACTCTTACAAAAGATACTCACATCGCCAATGACGTTACAACTATTGAAAATGGTGTTGATGATCAGCCAATCACAGGCTTGACGTCTGGTTCTGTTGCTAAGATTGATATTGATCAGCTTACTTCTTCTGGTACATACGCTTATGTATATTCTACAACTGTTCCTTCTTCGGAAGAAAAGGTTTACCATGTAGCAGCAGATGCAAGTACAAACTATGCAAAATACTATGAGGTTACGCTTGCTGGTGATGGTAATGATGCTGTTATGCCAGCTTCATCAAAAGCTGTTGCAGGCAAGGTTTACTTCATCATAAACAAAAAGGCTGATGGTTCATTCGATTCTTACACCTTCAAACAGACAAAAATCGACGATGATGTAGAAGGCCTTGTTGAAGCATCCATCCCTGCAGATAAAGCTTCGACTTACACATCAGGTCATTTCTACTTCGATGTCTACTACCAGAACAACGGAAAATACGCCGTAAAGGTCATCAAGGTAGTTGATTAATCCTCTCACCCTCCACTATCGCACTCGGGCAAAGCCCGAGCGCGATTTCCCCGACAACAAAAGCCTACCGGGGTTCGACTCCCCGGTAGGCTGCAAAGAAAACAAAAACAACAGGCCGGTGCCGAAAAAGAGAAGAGTATGAGCAATTGGAGTAATGATGATAATGGGGCTGATGAGGCTAATGGGGCCAATGGGGCTTCTGGGGCTAATGGGACCAATGGGGCCACTGGGGCTAATGGGACTAATGGGGCTAATGGGGCCAATGGGGCTAATAAGGCCAATGGGGCTAATGGGACCAATAAGGCTAATGATACCCATGAGCCTTCTGGGGCTTCTGGGCAGGGGCGGCCGCCTTTGGAGCCTAAGCCTTTCTTGCCTAAGAAGGGTAATTACCGGGATCTGCTGGTGTACAAGAAGTCGGAGTGTATTTATGACGTTACCTACTTCTTTGCTCACCACTACTTCGTGGAGCGCAAAGACCGTACGATTGACCAGGTGGTTCAGGCTGCGCGCTCTGGCAAACAGAACATCATTGAGGGGTGTTCTGCGGCCTCTACTTCTTCTGAGACGGAGATCAAGCTGTTGGGCGTGGCTCGCGCCAGCATGCACGAGGTGCTGGGTGACTATGAGGACTACCTGCGTACCCGCGGTCTGCAGCAGTGGCCCTTGGACGACCCTCGTACCAAGCAGATACAAGAGTTCAGCAAGAAGCACAACCGGCCGGAGGACTACACCAAGGACATCGACAAGCGGTCGCCAGAGGCTCTCTGCAACATTGCCATCACGCTGATTCACCAGTACGACAACCTCATGGGCCGCCTGCTGGACCGCCTGCAGATGGACTTCGTGGAACAGGGAGGCATCCGCGAGCAGATGACCGCCGCCCGTCTGGGCTACCGCAACGACCAGAAGGGCCGCATAGCGGAGCTGGAAGCTGAGAACGTCGCGCTGAGAGCGGAGAATGCTGCGCTGAGAGCGGAGAACGCCGCGCTGAAAGCGGAGAATGCTGCGCTGAAAGCGCGCATCGCCGCGATAAAAGCTGAGATTAGCCGGAAAGGAGGCTTGGGATGAGGCTTTTGGGGCTTATGGGGCTGATGAGGCCTATGAGGCTAATGGGGCCACTGGGGCTACTGGGGCTAATGGACCTTATGGGGTGCTCTGGGGACAGTGGGGGGGCTGGCTCTGCTGAGCCGGAGGAGCCTCCTGTGGAGACTGGGACTGCTATCTCCTTTTCGGCGCTGGAGAGCGCCGAGGAGGAAATAAGCCGGGGGACCCGGGCTTCGGTGCCGCTTAGTGCGACGGCTACCAGCTTCACCGTCTGGGGCTTCAAGAACATGAGCTATTCTGGGGAGACCGGGGCCTACGACGGCACGCAGACCGTCTTCCAGGGCTATACCGTGGCGTGGCAGGACAACAGTGCCGCCACTACCACTACTAACAGCAGCGGCTGGGAGTATCTGCTGACAAGTAAGCCTTCTCAGACTATCAAGTTCTGGGACTGGAGCGCCAGGGCATACCGCTTTTTTGCGGTGACGGGAGAGGCTGGGGCCTATAAGACTTATGGAGCCACTGGGGCTTATGGGACTAATGGGGCTTATGAGACTCATGAGTACAGCTTCGAGGCTGATGCCAAGAGCACTGCTACTGCACCATACTTCTCGCGGCTTTGGTTCTCGACGGGCGACCCGGTGGCTTACCCCGACAAGCAGTTTGGGAAACCCGTGACGCTGGAGTTCCTGAAGCCCTTCGCGCGCGTGCGATTCCTATTTAAATACGTGTTTCCACGCGAGGGCATCAAGCTGAAGGTTATCGGCTTCAAGCCTTCTGACGGCAGTAAGGCGATAACCCTCAAGGGCACGGTAACCGTCAGCTATCCCACTACGGGCACAGCCACGACAGAGAGCTATGCCATGACCCCTGGGGCCGATGACTCTGCGCAGTTAGAGGCCTTCACCGAGGACTACGACCCGGAGGATGACAGTAAGACCTATACGGATACGGACAACGGCTGGTATATGGTGCTGACCAACCCGGCACAGGGCAGCTATACGCTGACCGTGATAGTAAATAGCGAAAAGAAGACTGCTGCCGTGCCGGCAGAGTATATGCAGTGGCTGCCAGGCTACAGCTACACCTATATCTTCAAGATTACCGACGAAGGCGGTGTGGAGATTGGCTGGGTGGAGTCGGCAGTGACCCCCTGGACAGAGATGGAAGTGGACAGGACGGTGTATAACTGGTAAAGGAAAAAAGAATTGAAAGACAGAAAGACCATAGTAAGAAGGCTTTTGGGGCTCATGGGGCTTTTGGGGCTTTTGGGGTGCTCCTCTGAGGAGGAGCGGCTACCGGCTTTGGCTTCGATTGAGGTTCGGGGGTTTGTAGCTGGGTTTGAGGAGGCTTATGGGGCTTATGGGGCCAATGGGGCTCATGGGGCTACTCGGGCTTGGAGCCCTCCAGGCGGCTACTCGCTGTTTGATGAGGCTGACAAATCTATCGGCATTGCCTTTACCCAAGACGGAAAGGCACCGAAGATGGGTTCCTTTTTTAAGAGCAGCGGTAAGTGGCGCACGAGCTTGGAGGAGATTACTGCCGACACCTACTACCTCTATGGCTATGTGCCCTACAACCCTGGCGTACAATTCAGCATTGCCAACCGCAACGACGCCCATGCCAACTACAGCAGCGGAGCCAAAGTGACACTAAAGAACGTGCCGGCAGTGATGAGCGGTGACCTGTGTGTAGTGATAGGCGCCAAAGACGGCACAGACGCCGAGACCGTGACAGGACTGCGCAGCGGTGACTTCAGCTACAGCGCCCAGGCTATAAACGGCAGCGGCGATGCCGGCAACTACGTGTTCCTGCTGTTCGACCACCTCTACGCCGCCCTGCGCATCAAGATGAAGGTGCATGCCGACTATGATGCCCTGCGCACCATCAAGCTGAAGTCGCTGCGCATGAAGACACAGGCTGGCGAGACGACGAGCACCACGAAGGCAGACATTCTCGTTGACCTGAAAGGAACGGAAGGCGAGAGCCCTATCCAGAGCATCACCTACACCCCAAGCGGCGGAGCCATCACTGAGCCGCTGGAGTTCTGGTCATCGCGCAACGGCGAGACGCTGACCACGGAGTTCAGCAATTATGTGGGCCACTTCATGCCGCAGGACATCACCACGCTCATACTGACCAGCGTCTATGATGTGTATGACAAGAAGGGGAACCTGATACGGCAGGGCTGCATGGCCACCAACACGATGGAACTAAGCGAACTGTTCACGGGTCAGAAGACTACCCGCCGAGGCTGTCGCTACACGATAAACATGACTATCAGACCAACATATCTGTATATGCTGTCGGAGCCCGACCTGAACGACCCGACGGTGACTATTGAATAAAGGAGAGCATTGAGCAAGGCAAAGACCATAGTAAGAAGAGCGATGGGGCTTATGGGGCCTCTGGGGCTAATAGGGCTTATGAGGCCTATGGGGCTAATGGGCCTTATAGGGCTTATGGGGCTTATGGGGCTTTGGGGCTTGCCTGCTCAGGCTCAGATTAAGATTGGGGGCAACGTCTATGGCGGCGGCAACCAAGGGCAGGTGAAGGGCAGCACGAAAGTGACGGTGCTGGCCGGCGACATCGGTGCCGTGCTTGACCCTGAGGCCACCCGCTCTCTTGAGAACAAGAAAGGCAAGGTGTTCGGCGGCGCCCGTATGGCGGATGTGGGCGGCAACACCTTCGTACACATTGATGGCAAGAACTTTACTGCAGACAACGCCACTACTCCCGACTATATCGTTGTGAACCAGGTGTTTGGCGGCAACGACATCGCCGGTCAGATAGGTACGGCAGCGGCGGTGGGCGAGGACGTTCCTTCAGAGCTGACAGCCATCAAGCGCACTACCGCTGACGAAACAGACCCGAAGAAAAATGCCGTCGACAACACCTTCAACTGCTATGTGCGCGTGAGCACCAAGGCCACCGACACACACTATACAGCTGAGGAAATAGCCGCTGCAGCATCTGACCCCGACAACCCCGCCTACGGCAAGAGCACCTCGGACGTGAAGCCTGCTGCCGATGCCAAGAAAGTGTATATAGGCCAGCTCTTTGCAGGCAGCAACGGCGACTACGACTATGAGCAGGAAAACGGACCGAAGGCAGGGCAGCTGACCCACAAGATATACAACCGAAGCGACAAGAACCACGAAAGTCCAGTGGCAGAGGTGGTGACCGACGCATCGGACGTAGGCTTCCATTTCCCGGAGCTCGACAAGACCTATCTGGAAGTGACGGGCGGCTCCATCGTCTATGCCTACGGCGGCGGCAACAACGCTACGGTGAAGAAGCAGGCCATTATCCATGTGGACAACCCCAGCGCGGTGGTGAACCATGTGCTGGAAGATGGAACGGACCTGCTCAGTGACGAGCGCTTCGCGGAGATGGGCATCAACACCACCTTCTCGATGCCCAGCAGCGGTGCCTACCAGGTGGGCCGCTTCTTTGGCGGCAACAACCTGGCTGAGATGAGCATACGCCCCACGTGGAACCTGCTGGCGGGCAAGATACGCAACCTGTATAGCGGCGGCAACAAGGGTAACATGACCAGTCCCGACGGTCTGCTGATGGAGATCAAGGACTATTCCACCCTGATTGTGGACAACCTGTACGGCGGCTGTCGTATGGCCGATGTGAAGCCAACGGTGAATGGCGAATACAAGCCATGTGTGAACCTGCCTGGCTATTACTTCCCCAACGAACTGTCGGCCCGAACACTCGTGAACGGCGGACATGTGAACAACGTCTATGGCGGCAACGACGTGACGGGCATCGTGTATGGCGGCAATGCCGTGGGTATCCATAAAGATGTGTATGGCAACGTCTACGGTGGCGGCAACGGCGCTTACCCCTACACGGATAACCAGGAGATGGAGGACGATGAGACCTATGGCGACTTCTACTATGGTGACAAGATTAAAGACGGACAGACATCATACGATGCACTCAACGCCTTCCGTCCCAATGCCGAGCAGGTGTCTATCCGCCTGGCCGGTACTGACGACGAGCACCCCACCATTGTTCACGGCTCCATCTTCGTGGGCGGTAACTGTGCCTCGCTGGCCACGAAGAAAAAGAACCCGATGGTAGAGCTGAAGATTGGCTCACACGTGGTGGCCGACAACATCTACCTGGGCAACAACGGTGAGGGTATGGTCTATAGCGACTATCTGGAACGTTATGCCGACCGTGAGTTCAGTTCCTTGGCGCTGACGGATGCCGACGTGTTTGCCAACTATATGGAAGGTGTGACGATGACGCTGCAGCCCAGCATCGTGTTTGACAATGTGGACAACGGCGACCGTGCCACCTACGAGCCCTACACAAGCTACGTTGGCTCGTTCTTCTGTGGCGGTAACGTGGGTAGTATGGCCATACCGGGCAAGGAGACATTCACCATTAGTGAAGGTCTGAACATCTACAATAAGTTTGTGGGCGGCTGCAACAATGCCGACGTGGCTGCAGGCACTTACAATGCTGCCTACAAAGGCGGTATCCTCGGAACAAAGGACGAGCGCGACAGCTACACCGATGCTGGCGGGGCAATCAAGGACCGTCTGGAAATCAACCTGGACAACCTGACCATCGTGCCCCTGCGCTGGAATGACGACGACACCCGCCTGATATGGAACACCAACAAGTGGGATAACGATGAGGAAGACTTCGTTACTATCGATAACAGCGCGGTAGACAAGGACACCCGTCTGCTGGGCGGCAACGTCTATGGCGGCTGCTATGAGAGCGGTCATGTGAACGGCAACGTGGTAGTGAACATCAACGAAGACGTACTGAAGCGCGACGAGGTGTTCGGCAATGGCATGGGCATCTACGGTCGCAAGGCCTCTGGCGTGAGTCTCGACGAACAGCGCACCGACCTGATGGCTGTTGCCCTGACGGTGTTTGGCGGCGGCTACGGTAAGAATACAGAGATATGGGGCAGCACCACGATAAACCATAACAACGGCTACGTGTTCCAGGCCTTCGGGGGCGGCGAACAGGGTGTGATAGGCAAGGCCGTCGACGTGGTGGGCGAGGGTGGTGCCATTACCAAGAAGTATGAGTTTAACCCCGCCTACAGCACCACCGTGAACCTGAACGGAGCTGCCACCATCTATTCGAGTAGCGGCACTGAGGAGAACCTGGCCGAGGCCGAGTATCTGTATGGTGGCGGCAACGAGGGTGACGTCTGCGGCAATACCCTTGTGAACTTAGGCAACGGCCGCATCTACGATGCCTTCGGCGGAGCCAGCGATGCCGACATCCTGGGCCACAGCGAGGTGTATATCGGTCGTCAGCCCAACGGCAGCGGCGGCTACAAGGACGGCTTCCCGTGGGTGATGGACATTGTCTATGGCGGCAACGACTTTGGCGGCACCATCCACGGTGGCTACGAAGACGGCTATGACTTCACCGCCCGCCTGCGCAACTATGACACCGACAAGACACAGGTGCACGGCTACAAGGCCGGCGAGATACCCGACGTGCTGAAGTCGTCGTCGTATGTGGAATACCTGAAGGGGCGTGTAGACACCATCTTCGGCGGCGGCTACGGCTACTATGACTATAGCAACACGGCGCTCTATGGCAGTGGGGCAAAAATGCCGGAGCAGCACAGCGCCTATGTGAACTTCCGTCCGTCGGACCATGCGCAGAACATGGTGAAGGGCGTGTTTGGCGGCGGCACCGGCTATCCCGGCAACCGAGCCTACGACGGTGCGCAGGACCGCAGCTATGTGCTGATAGACATTCCCGACGGCATGACGAAGTTCAGCGGTCTGGAGGTCTTCGGCGGCGGTAGCTACAATGGTCTGGGTATGCGTTACAGCTTCGACAGCGAGAGCGGCAAGACCGTTGACGAGACGGGCAAGGCCATCAACCTGGATGAAGCCTCAGCCATTATCGACCTGCTCCACGGACGCATCCACAACGCCTACGGCGGCAGTTACCAGGAGGGAATCACGCGGCGCACGGTGGTGAACGTGCCGGCGGAGTCGAGCATCCAGGCAGACAGCATCTACGGTGGTGCCTACGGCAAGTATATCCTGCCGCCCTGCGATGTCTATGAGACTCAGGTGAACTACAAGAACACCAGCGAGAAGGCCCAGGTGTTTGGGGCCATCTTTGGCGGTAACAACAACGAGCGCCGGTCGCTCTTCACCCAGGTGAACATCTCCTCGCCGGTATGGCAGAACAAGGAGAAGGGCTATACGGGTACCGTCTACGGTGCCGGACGCGGTATTGACACCTGGTCAGAGCACACCGAGGTGAACCTGCTGAAGGGTGCCCGCATCTATGAGGTGTATGGCGGCGGCGAGATGGGCCATGTGCTCAACGCTGCCAGCGTGCAGGCCTACATGGCTCTGTATAAAGACCAGCCGTCGCCGCAGATTAGCGCACAGGATGCTTACTGGAAGGCACATCATGGCGACCTGACCAACGAAGCTACAAAGGCGGCTGCTCTGGACCGTTGGCATCAAGACTGGAAAGACGCCTGGGCGCTGGGCAGCTACTATATGCCGGGCGCATCCAATGGAGAGACAGCAGGAACCCCCTTTACCAAATATGCCACGAACACCGCCACCAACCTGAAACACTTCAGCGACCGTGCCGAGCTCGACGACAAGACCGCTGCCCAGCTGAACGGTAAGGACGAGAAGAAATTCAACACCAACGTCATTGTGAACGAAGGGGCCGTAGTGGACGGCTACGTCTACGGCGGCGGTCTGGGCGATGCCTCCGTCCACCTCTCCGGCGACGTGTACGGCAACACCTACGTGGCCGTGCTGGGTGGCGAGGTGAAGAAGGATGTCTATGCCGGCGGACGTGCCGGAGGCCTGGACAACCTCTTCGGTGCCGACAGCTTCTCGGGCGGCGACTTCGTTGCCAGCGCTAACGCCTATGTACAGGGCGGCACGGCTCGCAACGTCTATGGCGGCGGTTATCTGGGCAATGTGGGGCACCATGCCGGCGACATCTGGGACACCTATGCCGGCGACCGCCCGGCCACGGCCAACGTGGTCATCGGCAAGTCGGGCACCGATACCTTTACAGGCGGCGCTCCGGCCATCACCCGCAACGTCTATGGCGCCGGTGAGGGCGGTTCGGTCTTCGGCACCGCCAAGATTACGTTCAACAACGGCTACATAGGCTATAGGTATAAGCCCAATGGGGCTAATGGGGCTAATGGGACCTACGTGGAGGAGCTTGACGACCAGAAGCCCGGCGACCTGGACCTCTCGGGAAACATCTTCGGTGGCGGCTATGTGGTGAACAGCTACGTAGACAACACCATCATCAACATGTTCGGCGGTCAGGTGCGCGGCAGCCTCTTCGGCGGCGGCGAGGTAGGCCCTGTAGGGCGTGGTGCCCACGCCACCGGTCTTAGCAAGGGGGGTATGGAGAATGGCGATGCCACCATCTTCAGAGCCGGCACGACGCAGGTGAACATGTACGACGGCAAGGTGCTGCGCAACGTCTTCGGCGGCGGTCGTGGTAAGGACAGCTGGGGCGGCGACGGTACCAAGTTCATGGACCAGGCCACAGTGGACGACTTGAAAGCGAAAAAACTGTTCTGCACAGGCTATGTGTTCGGTCAGACCCGTGTGAACATCTATGGCGGCGAGATAGGCACCGCCGAGGGCATGGCCTACGGCTACGGCAACGTGTTTGGCGGTGGTGATGAAGGCTTTGTGTATAGTGCCTATATGGACGGCAACAATCTTCGCATTGGCAAGAAGGCTGGAAAACGCTACAACAAGGGAATTGCTCCAAGCGATAAAGAGAATTATAACTACCAGGGCTATTACTTCCAGTGGGATGGCAGCAAGTTCCTCAACAAGCAAGGCACCA
>Ga0247609_10001110_pt1 | contig 33507 bp, 40 predicted proteins | sample 172DNAGHGlowgp2_FD_193487 | JGI IMG/M metagenome (GOLD analysis project Ga0247609, IMG submission 193487) | Sheep rumen microbial communities from Palmerston North, Manawatu-Wanganui, New Zealand - 1728 DNA GHGlow gp2 | ecosystem: Host-associated > Mammals > Digestive system > Stomach > Rumen ... | reverse complement strand
AACGCAGTCGATGAAATACTGACCATAACGCTGCAGAACCTCGTATAAGTGTGTCCAACTAATGTCTTCCATTTACCTTCCTCTTGAATTGCTCTAATTGTTGTTCTTCCTTTCTTGTCTTATAATTGTGGAATTGGATATAGACCAAAAACTCTATTGCGGGGAGAGCAAAGACCTGATTCCAATTCAACTTCGTCAGGGTGCTTACGGCATCAATCGCCTCAAACCATTTGCGGACTCGAGAATTTGAATTGTTTTCTGTAGGGCTTCCAATTGCTCGGTCGTCATCTGTCCCTCCTTTGCGGCTGCCTTCTGCATCTTTTTTAGACGGCGGAGTGACCGCCTCATTGATATCTGCGATAAGTTGAAAAAAAAAGCCGTCAACCCCAATGCGTCGGTGATTGGGAGATGGTACTCGATGTCGGTAATCGCTTCCTTGAGGTCATATCCGACGTTATACTCCTTTCCTTCGGGGACCAAGATAATTGCCAAAAACTCCGCAGGCATCTCACCGCTCTTATCACTCATATTTTGGAAGTCGATGTACTGCGAGGTGGTTACGGCCTGCATATTCATCGTCGTCTTGTACTTGTGCCCGTTGATGACATAACTGCTCTTCACCATCGACGGCTTCGGACGACTACCCAAAAACTCTATGGTCTTCACATATTCATTCGCCTCCTTGATGGACAGTCCGCTCATCCATTCCCAAGGTTTTCCATAAACGGCACAGACAAGGTCGTAGGGCAACATAGGATTCTCCTCGTCACCGATGTACTTGTTATATACCTCAACAATACGCTTGTGGTCGTTGATGGTTATCTCATCCCAATTCTTTTTCTTCAGTTTCATCATAATTTAATATAGTTGCCGAGGGAACCTAACCCCCGTTTATTATCAATAACTTATCTTCTGACGGCTACGCAAAACTGATACTCGCCTTTCCGAAATTATTCTTGTATGCCCAATAAGCCAACATCGTTGCAATCACCGTATCGTCATTGGACTTGTATCCGTTGTAGGTGATGGTCTTCGTCTTTGCGTTAATCTCCGCCTGATACTTCTTCAACTCATTAAGCAGGATAGGGTCGTTGAGGATGTGGACATATTCGTTCTCGAGAGCAATCTGAAATGTGGTGACAAGGTCCTGCTTTGTCTTGTTGCTCGTATTCCAATTTGTGAGTTGCAGACCGGCTTTCGTTATCTTCTGTTTCATCGCGTCGATATAGACCTTACCGATACTGTTCTGCTCACAGAGGATGGTCCTTATCGTATACTGCCTCTTCAGGTCCAACAGGAGCCCGCATAACCAATCCACTTCCTGCATAGGTGTAAGATTGTTGTTTCGGAAGAGTTTGACCTGTTCACCCTTGTTGTTTATTACGGACAACACTGTGTAGTCGGCGCCGCTACCGGTCGCAAAGTCAATTCCGACGTAGATGATATCACTGCCGCCCGCCCTTTGAATAATGCAGTTGTCGAGATTCTGAAACAGGAGACCGCCGTCGGTAAGGAAATCGCCCTCAACCTCTGTGGTGTACTTTGCCCTGCTCATCGTCTGTTTGTACAATGCCTTCTGTCCTTCGGTAAGGAATCGGCTTATCTCGGGGTGTTTGGACCAATCAAAGGTCTTAATCAATTCCCCTCCTTCCAATCCCTTGAGGTACATCTGATAGTAATAGCCATCCATCGTAAAGGGAGATGAGGCAATGATAATCGGTGCCTTATGCGCATTGACCAAAGGCAAAACGCTGTATATGCTTTCATCGTCGAGATACGCACACTCGTCGAGGACCAACAACCCCGTAACGGTAAGACCCCTGTTCATTGACTCCGTACTGCGGAAGAGAATACTGCTGCCGTTGCTGAATTCTATTTCGAGCAGTTGGCTGTTGGACAACTTTACCAACCCGCTTCCTTCCAACGCTCGGTCAATACTCTTGTACACCTTCCTTGCGAGGTCTCTCGTCGGTTCAAACACCACACTTGTACACCTATGGGCAAATGCCATCTGCAGCAGCTCTATCTGAACAAAGAACGTCTTTCCACTCTGACGGACGGACTTGAGGACGGCTATCTTGCCGCTCTCATAAGGGTCCCCCAACCAATCAAATACTTCCTGTTGGTAGGTTGTCAGTTTTGGAAAAATCAATTCCATTAATCAAACTTGATGTATATCTGCTGTGTGTTATTTTCCTTGTCGTTGTTGACCGCCACTTGGAAACCGCCGTTACCTATTCCGACCATCTTATTCAAACTATCTATCGCTTCTCGGGCTATCTTCAATTGGTTGTTGGACATCGCCCTCTCGATGATGGTTTCTAGACGGTTGAAATTTTTGTAGATGATTTCCTTGCGGTATTCATCCTCGTCCTTCGGTATCATCCACCTTATGCCGTCGGTGTAGTAATTCCTTGCGGTATCATAAGCGATACCGTACTTCCCGCACAGGTGGTCGATAATTGCATCCCTTGTCTTGCCCTCACTGACCATCTTTGCAACCTCTTGGATTCGGAGGACGGTCATTGCCTCGGGCGTACCGTTGGTGACGGTATGACGGGTTACTGCTTTGGTTTTAGGTTTTTCAACTTTTTTAGCCATTCCCCTATTCTCCCAAATCTATTTTGCGAGGGCGTCCCTTCCGCTTTTTTTTTTCTTCTTCCACCTCTTCCGCGGCCATCCTTTCCTGATTCTCAAAATAAACCTGTCCAAGGGCTTTCATTGCGTTAAGACGGCAGACGCTGCAGGTCATCTGTGACTTGGTAAGCGTCACTCCGCAGTATTTGGTATAGAGGGCTGCAACCCTTCCGAAACGCTGTCCATCCATACGGACAAAATTTGACTTTATGGCCAACTTGAACTCCTTCTCAAACTCGGAGAGTTCTTCCATTGCTTCTTTTCCTAGTTCTATCATTTTATTTCTCTTTTTTATGTTTAATATATCCTGCCTAATTCGGCATTATCCATTCTATTATTTTCATCAGCCAATTCTCGATGACTTTGGCCAACGGTATCATTATATTCACAAGGTGGGCGTTGACGAGACAGAGCGCAATCCACATAATGGTGAAATGGCCGGTAACGATTATATACAACAGGGACAGCCACCAAGTTTGACACAGGGCACAAGTGAGTATGTGCGGGATGTGGTGGAACCTGAACCTTTTGTTGACAAACTCGTCCAACGACGTCCAAAAGCCGCTGTTGTAAACAAGGGCTACAATTAAGCAAATAAATAGCAGGTCAATCATTTAGTTTATCAATTATTTTCTGTTTTATTTCCAAGAGGTATTTCCTTGCCGTCGGACGGCTTACACCATATGCCCTTCCTACTGCAGCATAGGAACCGAGTTCGACGTAGGTCAACCATATCTTGCGTTGAATTGTGTTGAGGGAATTTATCGCGTCCTTGATGCTGAACATAAGGTCGTCATCCTCGAGGTCGTTGGGCAGATACTCAAAAGCCCATTTGTTAAAATCATCCTGCATATTCATCTCTGATTTTCGGCGTTATTTCGTCGGCTCTCTCAATGAATTTGCGGTATACGGTATAAAAGGGTGAGGTCTTGCTGTAGATGTTATTCTGTATGATACGGGTCACCAACGCATTAAGGTGATTCCCATTATACGCATCATTGAGTTTTTCATTGTCATAGTCATAAAGGGTTACTATAAGGTCCTGCAGAAAATCATCCCTAAACTCCTTTATCGTCTTTTCCTTGCATTTGCGAAATTGGTAGTCAACGCATTCTATCACAAGGTTAATGTTATCGTCCACTATCTTCTTATTCGGCAAATTCATCGGGCATCGTAATTGACGTCGTCCAAAGAATATTTGTCGGGTTGAACGATAAACTCTTGTCCGTTATTTTTGCGCCATCGACCGCGGTGGTGCTGCTGTGCGTCCATTCACCAACTTCCGACTTGCCGTTGAGGTCATATACCCTGACCTTTCCATCGTAGAAAATATTGTAGAGGTCAATGGGGATGGTGTCGGAAACAGCGGCGTTATAGTCCTTCTTTGAAATGCTGATGTTGTCCGTCGGATATTCGTCAGAGTCGTTGAGACGAAACTTTACTTCCACCCCCCGTTCATTACCTTCGCCATCGACGACAAGAAAGTCAAAATGCCAATAAAGCGGCATAGGGTATATATCTGCGTCGATATAGTTCTTTCGGATAACCTTTATTCCCAAGACCCTGCTGAACGCCTCGGCGAGAATAAACTCCAAAGGCGCCCGTTTCTCGGCGAACCCCATTTTTGTTGCAAACTCCAACAGGTCTTCGCTGTGTTCGTTCTGAAATTTTTTCCACTCGAAATATCGTTTAGCCTGCTCACTCTTGTTCATCATCGTCGTCGTTATCCTCGTTATTCACAGGGACACCTATACCTGACGCAGCGTAGAAAAACATCGCAATGGACCTGACGATTGAAGAGGGCAGTTCCCACATATCGCTGATGAATTCCAAGAGTTGTCCAATAAAGTAAAATAGTCCTATTCCCATAGTTTTTTGTTTTTTTATAAATAGTTGTTTTATTGAAAAAGTTTTTGTATTTGTAGCCGAACCTTAATAAGATAAGGGGTTATAGGACCAAAGTCAATGATTTTTAATAAAAAAACCCGACTCATTTGAGCCGGGTTCAGTATCCTAAAGGACCGCAATCTGTTGTTGGATGATGGTCCTGTCGTAGACCTTCGCGTAGTATCTTGCGGCTATCTGTGGATTGTCTCCGAGAGCAGCTGCCACAATATTCATATCAAGACCTTTGTTGACCAACATCGTCGCATATGACCGCCTGCCCATATGGGTAGTTAGACGCGGGTCTATCTCCTTCAAATATTTGTTGTACTTTTGGTTTGATATCTGATAAAGGTGATGGTAGTGTTGAAGGATGGGAACGGCAAAGGGAAGCACCAACGCGGTAAAGGTCTTGCCCGTCTTTGTTCGCTCCTTGCAGATGTAATAGTGGTCGCCCTCCTGCTTAAGGTCCGAAGGGGTGTAAGCCATAAGGTCGCAATAAGCCATACCCGTACCGCATTGAATCAGGAAAAGGTCAAGGACCCTCTGCAATCTCGGTTCAAGAGTTAGTTTAGATAAATGTTGTATATCGCTTTCATCCAATGCTTTAATAGGTTTAATTGGTTTGGATATCTTTATCCCTTGGAATGGGTTGATGGTCAGCAGTCCGTTGTCGATTCCGTATCGGGTGAACGCCTTCAGCCGCGTCATATATCCACAAGCCGTCGACGGGTCATAATGGGCCCGTATGTCTGCGCATATGGTCTGTATCAATGACGGGGTAAGGGACGTTACGTCTGCGTCTGCGTCAACGTATTTCAATACCTTGTCCCTCACTATCTCGTATTTCCTGTGACTTGTCTGCGTAAGGTCCACACCGACCCGCTTTGAAAGAATTTGAAGATAATCGGAAAACAGACGACCTACGGTATATGCCTTTACCCCTCCGTTCTGTATTACCTCCCTCAACGTCTGCGCGGTCATCACCATCTTCGCCCGCATCATCTGCAGAAGGTAATCGTTTATCCGCTCCCGCCACAGGTCCATTGCTTCAATTATCTCTGCGTTGGGTTTGCGTTTGTTGAATTCCGTCGGACGAAACTTCATCGGTAGATTGAGAAATTTGCGCTGTCCCGAAAGAGTGACCGAACACTCCAATGGGCTGTAGCCGTCCCTATTTGCCTTGCTCGGACGACAATAAAACTGAATGCTGCTCGTTGTACGCATAACACTTTGTTGGTTAATGGTTTAATTTAAAAGTGTGGCCCGTTTTTGACGGCTGCGTTTTCAGTCACAAATACAAAGAAAAAGAGGCAACCTACTGATTGTAAGTGCCTCTGTTTCAATGCGTTGTGCTCCCTTAGGGGCTCGAACCTATAACGCATTGACACCCAACGCATTAAGCAGTTACGGTCTTTTGTCAAAACCCGCGGGCTACACTTACGGATGCAAAGGTAAACATTTTTTTTAAAAACGCAAACCAAAACGCATCAAATCTCAAGCACCTTCCAATATTCAACACTATCTGTGGTCGCAAATAACTCCTCATCCCTTCGATACCATCCATTCTTCTTAATTTGTTCTTCTAAATAAGGGCAGGTGCTGTAAAAGTCACTTGAGTTATCCCACCCATAGTAGTTAGGGATTTTCCTCAACATAGCCTTGATTGCGGCTTCTTTTGTCCGATGCTTGGACATAATCTTAATCTCGTCGGGTACATCCCCTGCGACGGAGATGTAAGCATAAATAACTGCGTACATAATTTTATTGTTTAAATTTCACAAACCCTCGCTATGTAAGTGACATACATTTCGGATGCTGCTTCCCGCAACTCTTCATCCTCGATTTTGAGAATGTCGAAATACCATCCCTGCCTGCGCACCTCGTCATATATCCCATCGAGTTCATCGAAGTCAGCGCTGACCATACAAGCAAAATCGTCGTCTACGTCTTTCTCGTAGAAGGTTCCAGAAGGAATGTCAAACACATCGTCATCTTCCATATCTAATGGACAGATGTAGCGCATAAATACATACATAATTATGTTCTTTTGTCATTATGTTGCAAATGTAGACAATTTTACCTCAATTTCCTACCGGAAATAGAAAAAAATCCCCCGTACTTCACAGCAGGGGGAATCGGGTGTTGAATTTTAATAAAAATGCGTGTCACCCTATGGTGAACTTAACCTACGCATATCTCTTTGGGTTCTGTATTTTTGTTTTCCAACTATCCCATAGTTGTTGATAGTTCATCTGACCGCGCCAATTACCTGTTTTTTTAGCCCAAAAATTGAAGAACTTCTTCAACTCGTTATTGTCCTCATAAGGTTTTGCCTGCCTGCAAAATTCCTTCAGTCCAAGGTAGACGGGATTTTCGGGCTGCGCTTCCATTTGGGGCTCATTTGCGGGGTTATAGGACTGCTGTGGAGTTGGAGTCCATTCAGGGTTTTGAGGCGCGGATATGGGCTTGTTTTGGGGTTTCTTGTTGTTGAAACTATCGCTGTCCTTTCCATCATCAATACAGAACAAACCATTTAAGCAATATTTACGGGCATAACTGCTGCTGCATCCTGTTACCTGACTCTCGCTCATTCCCGCCCTGCTCTCATCTTCTCTCGCATAAGCGGTGGCCGTAATGCTATCCTCGCCATCAGAAAGGGTCGCGGTCGCCTTGATATAATATCGCTGACCGATGTACTCCATTTGGTCTGATAGGACGAGTGTGAGCCCCTGTGATGCGAGAATGGGTTTCACCGCTTCGAGAATATCTTCAGCACTCCTATAGTTGAAATTATTGAACTCGTTTCGCTGATTCTTTGGTGCTCGGAGTTCCTGCTGAATCACCATCAACTTCTTTTGTATCTCTTTCATACTCTCATTATAGTCATCGTTATTCTAGCTCTTCCGTCTTCGGTTATGGTCAAATCCTCGCCGATGATGATTCTAAACTCGTTGTAAAATATTTTCCACATAGCGAGTTGTCCGGCCTCCGTAGCCATCTGTTCCTTGAACCATTTTTCACCGCGCTTTAGGTGTTCCATCGTTTCAACCGTCTCCCATACCGCGCTGACGATGTTTCCGTCTGCGTCTATGCTCTCTTCCTTAATTGCCTTGAACATCAGAACGGAATGATTTTCAAAGTCGTTGTCAACGGTGATATAAAACAGACCACTTTCCTTGAAACTGTTCCTGATGCCATTAGTTGTCGTCTGCCCCATAAGCGAAAACACACCAAAAATCAAAAGGCTAAAAATCAAAATAAACTTCTTCATATCAAATTTTTTAAAACTTGGTCCCCTCTCAAGGTCTCGCTCCTCGCTTTGGCTCTACCGCAGAGGGAAAAATGGGCGCTGCCCCAAGCAGACTTATTCAACCCATTTTATAAAAGGAAAAACATAGGTGGAAGAAAAATTGTCAAAGACCTCGCCTTGTTTTTCTTTTTAATTGCTAAACAATTTCTACCCGAATTTCTGTGGGTGTTCCGCACTTTAGACTACTTTCATTCCAAAGGATGATGTAATTTTCGCCCACTTCCTTCACATAACACATATATGCGGCTTCAAAGGTATCTTCATCTTCTTCGTCTACCTCATAGCCGAAAAACTCTTCGGGGATATAGGTGACCATACCATACATATATAGGTTTGCATACTCCTTGCTCTCGAAATCCTTATTGAATCTCGTCACATTCAACTTTTCCTTGTTGCTTGTCAATCTAACCTTGTACATATCTTCAAATTTTTTAATAATTAAAAAGGTAAATCATCAATTTCTTCAATCATAGCTCTTATTTCTTCATCACTAAACCCTGCTGCTTCTTCATTATCTCTGTCCTCTGTTATTTCATCATCTTCGTCCTCGCCTAAATACCCTTCTGTCCACTCGCCCTCCACAAACTCTTCATCGGTTTCGGTCTCATAGATGTATAAATGCCAGTAGTCCCTAAAATCAAACATATTGGCTTCAAAATCTTCGGCTTCATCTATGTCAATTTTCCACCATTCAGGATGTGGTCTATCTTTTAGGAATTCTTCCTTGTTAAACAAAAAACACTCTTTGGCTTTTTCTTTTGTCGCCCACTTGCACTCATAGTAAGGTATCTGCACCAAACTATGGACTCTGTTTGTAATATGTACAAAATATGCTTTCATAATATTCAAAAAAAAAATCGGAGGTCTTGATTTCCCGCCTCTGACCTCGGTACTCTCAAAATCTCCGTTATATTTCCTTGGGGCTTGGTGTCAGAGGAACCCCGTCTGTGATAAATATACAAACAAAAAATTCAAAACCCAAATTTTATTTTCAAAATCGCTTGGATTTTCGTCTTTTTTCCGTATCTTTGCCCATTTCTAATGGCGTCTCCGCTCCAAAGTAAGACGCCACTCGATTAAACCTACGGGCTCTAGAGGGGGATAATTTCCGTCGTAGTTGGATATCATCTGAACCAAAGACACCGTATCATATCCCTTTTCTGCATCTATCATCTCGTCTATGAGTCGATGCAACTCCTCTCTATGAACATTCTCCACCATCTGTTTCACTCCATTCCTTGAAAACCTTATTGAATGCGTCCTTGAAACGCTGCTCGTCTTCGGCGGTCAGATTCAGTTGATAGAGTTCCGCCTTGTACGGCATCATTCCCTTTCGGTCCGCCTGCGCGTCGACGATGATGATATGCTGTTGGGGATTGCGGTATTCCTTCTTCGTCCGCTCTTGAAGAACATAAGCGATGCGGTCGACCTGTTCCCTCATCTCCGTACAGCGTATGCTCCTTGCCTTGGTCATATCCATCGGAGGCGTAGGATAGTAGACAACGCAGGATGTCTGATTCTTTGCCGGCCTCGGCTTCTTTCCTGCCTTTTTCCAATTGCGGGTTTGCTCGAGTTTGCGTATGTATGACTCTTCCCCGTATTTCGCTATGTACTCACTTTTTGTCATCGACTATCTCATTTAACTGACGGACTAATTCTTTTGCGTTTTCTTCCTCAATGGTCATTGTAATAGTGGTAATCGTTGTTCCACCGGTAATATTCTCATTCATTGTCTTACTTTTTTTATTCTTATTCATTAGTTTATTTTGCTTAACTGTTATTAGTTATTTCTTTTATGTAATTCCATAACTCCTTACAGAATTCTTTGTCTATTGCCTCTCCTGTTTCTCCATTCCATACACCGAATTCAACCATCTTGGGGACCAAAATATCATTTGCTTCATCAAGGTCTTCCTGCCAATTATTTCTCCTTCCCCTGCGGATGAGATTAACCGCCTTTATCCAATAATGACAAAAATGTATAAACTCCGCAATCCTCTCACTTGGACAGGGTTTGAATATTCCTATTAAATTTCCCATCCGTATACCTCCCTATATGTATTCTTTGCTTGGGTTAAAGTGTAAAAATAATCCTTAAACTCAACCTTTATTCTTTCTTTTCGCTTTGGGTCACTATGCAAACTCTGAAACCACTCGTCGACTACTTGTCTTTCTTTTTTTTCCATTGGACTGCTGATGGGGGCATCTTCTGTCTCGTTAATCTCTATCGTTGGAATCGGGGTCTTTTCTTCTATAATCTCTTGGGGAGTATAGGTTGATACTTCGGGCTCGGGCTCCTGTGCTGTCTTTTTGTTTTCCCTACTTTTCCTTTTTCTCTCCGCATCATATCCCCTTAATACAATCTGTTCCTTTATTCTGCTGTGAAGGAAGAATGAACCCATCTCTTCATACTCGGGCTCGTCTGTGTTACCTGCGAGCCAATTCATCTCCGTCTTGATGAATTTTCCCAATTCTGCATCATCTAACTTCTCAATACAATCTAATGTTGAGAAATATAAGAGCAATCCTTTTGATACTTTTTCATTTGCCATAATTTAAAACCCACTCTCCGCCGGTGATAGGGCACCTTTGGAGTGTGGGCTATGTTGTTAAAACTTATTCTTACCTGTGGTTGAAAGTCCCTATCCTCTCAACTCTGTGTTCTTTCATAGTATAAATAGTACCTTGTTTGAAAATTGTAAATGAAAAATGAAAAAATCTTAAAAAAATTTCTTCTTGAAAGAATATACAATTTTATCTTTAAATAACCAAATTGAAAGAAAAGAAAAAGAATAGTAAAGAAAAGACATAGAAAAGATACAGTAAAAGATATAGTAAAGATATAGTATAGTATAGATATAGTATAGGGTCACAGGAAATCCTGTGACGTCACAGGAAGTCACAGGAAGTCACAGGAAGTCACAAAAAACCGCAGAATCTGCGGTTAATAATCCTCAACCCAATAGGGTTTTTTCTTTTTACATTTTCTTTTTTTTTTATAACTAGTATCAAGTATTGAGAAATACAATTGAGATTTGTTATCTTCAACCGATGGGATTGGAATTACTTCAAGATTTTTGTTTTAAACTTCAAGTATACTTTTATTCCAAAAATCAGTATTGAGAGTACAGATATCGCTAGCGACCACCAAGCCCATTTGGGTGTTTTATATTCAACGACAGGTCTATCAACATATTCCGTTTTTTCTACAACCTTTATAGAATCTCGATACTGTATGCGGTCGCGGTATACCACCCGCTCCCTCTCTTTAATCTCGTCCTCCTTCAATTCGCCGGCGATGATGTTGCGGGTCGTATCAGCCCAAGCTGCCATCTGACTGTGAGCGCCGCGAATTTTGAGAGTATCCAACAGCCCCGCGAAGTCCTTATATCGCGTCGCCTCGGTGATGCGGACGCTGTCCTTGATGTGGAGGATGGTGCTGTCGACGTAATTTATCACCGTCTCGGTGTTGGTGCTCGGTGGGAGTTGGTGTGTTGGTCCGCAGCCGCCCGCCATAAGCCCCGCAATCAGCGCGAAGAGGATGAGCGGACTCCTACTCCACCGCTTTGCTATACGTTCAAAATAGAGGGGTTTCTGTGCGTTTTTCATTTTATCGTTTTTTTTTACTTGCTTTTGCTTTGAAAAAAATGTATATTAGAGATGAATTGATACTTTTTTCTTCTTTTGGTCATTCGACCTGCCGTCCCCTCGCTCAATTCGGAGCGGGGGGTTTTTGTTTTTAGACGATGGTTATCCAAATTTCCTCCCCGCGTTCATCCGCCGCCTTGAGGATATCGTACAGCCGCCAAAACCAAACGGTGCTGTTTACAACCCCGCCCTTAACCTTGTTTTCACCGACGAGGATGCAACCGAGCGAGTCCTTTGCCCAATTGCCGATGTGAATCAAGATTCCTGAATAGCCGGGTACGTCAAGGATACAGGGTACATATCCGCCGCATTTTTCGTATTGTTTCTTCTGACTGTATTTTGGACTCTTCCTGTGCATAGAAATCCTGTAGCGTCCCGTCGGTATCGCCGTCTCTCCGTAAACCTTTTTCCCTTTTATTTCTTCAAGAGACATATCCTGACGGAGACCCCTGTCTTTATCTTCGATGGTATTGCAGAAATACTGACCGTCGATATAGAGCCGTCCTATTGTGTAGGACTCCTTCTTCCATTTTCTATCAAGTAGTAGTTCCATAGTTATTCGTCGTTGTTTTGGTTATTTTGATTGCGGGGGTTCTTCATACTGAACCACTCATAGTTTTTCTTTGCGGAGTGGATTGCGGAATGACATATGGTACAAAGAGTTACGCAGTCAGAGGCTTCCGTCTCACCACCCGCATAGAGGTGGCGGTATTCGGTGTGGTGGCAGGTGAGGTTGACCCCGTTCTGCCTCGTTCTCCTGCATACTACGCATCTGTGCCCATCCCTTTCCTCAACTATATGTTTGACCTCCTTGAACTGTTTGCTTTTCAGGTAACTGCGATATTTGAGATATTCCTCGTTGCGTTGTTGGGCCTTTGACGGCTGACTTTTCTCCGTTATGTCCGAGCGGGTTTTATTCGGCTTCGCCCCCATTATTCCTCATAGCATAATGTCTTATTCTCGGTCACTATGCGAATGGTTGTATACGCACCTGCGAGACGGTCGTCAAAACTCTCTGTATCATTGAAATTCGTAATACCATATCCGTCCTCAACCTTCAGGACTCCATTTATTGTTCCGATGCCGTTGATGATATTCTGCAGTTGGCTTATTGCCGCGCTGTAGATGTCAATGTCGTTGCTGTTGTCTTCAAGCAGGCGGTCAAAGTAATAAAGTGATATCTCAAAGGTAATTGAATTGTCCGATACGATGTGTTCGCCTGTCGGTGACTGAAACAGGACAGGATATGCATCAATGTTCTTTGGGTTGAGGGCATATAATGAGGTGCCTGCTGCCGCGTAGTTGATACACTTCTGTTCTATTGCCAATTTTGCTATTTCATCGAGTAATCGCTTAAGCGTCATCTTCTTCGTCTATTTGTTCTTTATTATCCACCGCTTCTTCGGTTTTATTTTCTTCTTCTTCCCTCTTTCTTCCAATTTCGATATGGGCGTTGCCATAAGATGCTTTTATCTTTGCACCCTGAATCAATATCTTTGGAAGATTTGCCGTTACATAGAACAGCCAAGATGCACCGAGGATAAGTGCCATCCCTTTCAAAACAGAGCCGCTTATGACGCCAAGAGGAGGAACAATGAACCCTGCAATTCCCAAACCGATGGACAATAGGAGGATGATGTACATTCCAAATGGCATTCCAAGCCAAAAGTCCCTAACCATTTCTGCCATATTAACCCAAGAATAAATTTATATTGGCGTACTTCGGGGTGTGGCTGCAGTCACAGTCAAACACACACTCGGGAAATGCTGCCTTATTTTCACATAGAAATTCAGCCATACGGTTGAGGGTGTGATTGTACTCCGTTTCCAAATAGTTTTGAACATATTTGATGTCGTCAATATCACTTGCGTTTACATTGGTATCGGAGTTTTTCACCACTCCCATATTCCTGACCTTATAAGAATTTCTTATACATAGGTCGATGACTGTCTTCTGTTGTAACACCTCAACGATATACTCATCCAACAGCGTCTTGTACGCCTCATTCTCTGCATCGTCGATGGTATCGGTGTTTCCTTCTATCTTATTGAAAACCAATTGCTGCAGTTTTTCAACAAGCCCCTTCCCTATAACGTCGACAAGGTAGACATTCTGTGCAACGCGGATGCTTGCCGCAATCATTCGGTCCTCAACATTGATATTTAATTTTCCGCTTTCCTTAACCTTGTTAGGGGAAACGAGCATTGTATTTTTATATTCGTTCATTAGTTGTCGAATTTGATTACAAATGGCTTTATTATTATCGCATCCTCGATGCCTAAAATGGTGTCAATCGTCCTTTCCATAAGGTTGCGCACCGGTTGAGCAACTGTACGGTCGTAGAGTTTGAAACTATCGCTGAATTCCTGCGTTGCAAATCCCGTTGTTCCTGTTCCAAGGCCGCAAAGGAGCGGGGACATCCTCATACTGACAAAAATGTTTTCGCGGGCCCCGTTGCGGATGGTCTGAAAATGTTCAGGGTCTTCGTTGGCTTCTATCTTCCTTACCTCAATGGATTTTGCCTCGTCATTGGTAAAGTAGAGCATAAAGTTATTGGGTGCGTCGCTGCCACAGAATTTGGTCTTTATTCCGTCTTCGATATTCTTTTTCTGCTCGTCTGTGAGATTGGATGTGTCAGGGATGTTGAGGATATATCTTGCAGCGAAGCCGTTGACAACGCTATTGAGGGAATAGTGGCTACCTTCTATCTCGGTGAGAACATCATCAATAGCGGCAGACCAAGGAGCCCTGTTGTATATTCTGCGGATTCCCGTACCGTTGTAGAAAAATATTTGAGTACCTTTGTCAGCATCCAAATCAGTAAAGCCGAAACGGTCGTAGCAGTCGGCTTTTGTCTGATACTTCGTCCAAGATTTCTTGGAATAGTAAACTTTTGTACGGTCGCCGGAAAGACGGCAACGGGTCACATCGAGAGGATATAACTCAACGGGCAATCCTAATCCGTTATATATAATTTGAATTGCGAAATTACCATAGACACAGTAATCGCTGACGATATGTTCAATGAGGTCTTTCATAGTCATTCCCCTGCGGTTGACGGTCTTCTTCCAATTTCCCGCTTCGTCGTTGACCACAACATCATCACCGAGGATGTAGTTGATAGATTGGTCTATAACGGCCTTAAGCGTCGCACTTTTCTCATAGCAGTTTTCAAGTAGGTTGGGAATGTTATTGTCGGCACCCCAAGATACGATTCCTTCTCCGCCATATACATTCTCTGCGGGGTCTATTGTGTATTTTTGTTCTACTTCAACAACAGATAGTATGATGTTCTTATTCTCTTCCATTATCCTTCGTAATAATATTCTTTCTTATTATCATCGCTTACCGCATTCAAAACGGGGTCGCCAATACGCATCAACCCGATATAGGGGTTGAGGTCTCTCATTTCAATTGTGCTTTCTTCGGTGGTAATCGTTGATGACAGGATGTCTTCCTTAAGGTCATAAACCACATCATCCCTGTCATTTCCGACTACACAATATGTGTATTCGCCGTCAGGAAGGTCAAGGTCAACATCAAACTGCAGATATAGTGCGGTAATACTGACATTCTCCTGTCCGGTGACGATGGTAAACTTGCTCGTAGCGTTATTTTTCAGTATGATGTCAAACATATTTTCTTTTATTTTTAATATAAAACAGGGGGAAATGAGATAGGATAAAAAAATCCCGGCCGGAAATCGGTCGGGATTGTACGAAACCCGTAAGTTTGAAAAATCAGGGACAGACGGGGATTAAGATGCGTCTACCACAGTCCATCCGTTCGGAATACCGCTCACGCCTGTAGTCCAACTTGCACTTGCGTCTTTGACGAATGTGCCCGTAGCGGAAACACTACTTGCCCAATAAAATGTGGCAGAAGTCCCTAATGAAGTGGCAAGACACTTGATGTAATTTAAGGACGAACAAACCGAAAACATCTGATAATACGCTTCCTGCGGTACAACTGCTGCAGACAGAACAGGTGCGGTTGTGAGAGACGTACAACTTTGGAACATTTGCCGATAACAACTATTTGCCAAAGTCGTAGCCGGTAATTCAGGTGCTGTAGTCAAAGATGTACAATTCTTAAACATCGCTTGATAGCAATTAAATGCCAAAGTGGTAAATGGAAGCGCAGGCGCCGCCGTCAAACCCGTACAACCGAAGAACATCGCTCGGAAACAATTACTTATAATTGAAGTGTTTTCATCACCCAACCACAGATTTGAAGCATCAACCACCTTTGATGAGTCAAATAACTCAGCAATTGTTCTGTCGTAGGCATTTGCCGATGTATAATTCGCATAAATGACTGACATCGCATTTCCGTAGACATTAAATCTGCCTGTGGAACTAAAATAGCGATAATTACTTGTGTCAATACCTATTGTTTGGTCTGTATCAACAGTAAATTGTACCTTATCACCCGCTGAAAGTCCTGTTATTGTCAGAGCATTACCCGATGTGACGGTAAATGACACAGGCGCTCCGCTGTTGATTGAATATTTGCCGCTGTAGGTATTGGACATATGATAGGAAAGGAGTTGGAGGTCATTCGTATCGATGGACTCGATTGTCAGAGGCATAGACCGGTAGTCAATTGGAGGTGGTGGTGGTGGCGTAGGTCCTGTTGAAAAGACCAAAATATCACCAAGGTATGCCTCGGTAATTGCCACATCGCCTAGATATATCTCACTTACTTCATTGGCTCCAAGGTAGAAAGGTTGGCCGCTTGTGTATTTCTTCTGCCTGATGGTTATCTCCGCCTCATCGCCTGTGACGGTGTCGATGAAGGTAAGGGTATCGGTCCTCGCCGTCGCTCCTGTGTATGATGGAGCGGTAGCGGTGATGGTAGTGCTTCCTGTGTCTCCCGTTGAAGACAGGGTAAGGAAGGTGTTTCCTGTTGCCGTCCAAGCATTTTCGCAGGTGACGGTGATGTTGATTGTCTCGCCGCTTGCCGCGAGGGAGGTCTTCGATGCCTCTGCTGCAATCGATGAAAGGGATGGGCCTGCCACAGGTGTTCCTGTTCCAAGGTTCTGTTTGAAAGTAGATGTTACCTCGTCGTAGAAACCAACATTGCTGTTGTTGTCGACTGCAGGTTTGAAGTCACCTATAAGGACATTGTTCTCCCATACCTTGATTTCACCAAACTTTGCGATTGAAGCGCGGTGTCTATTCCAATCACCACCTCTACTGTCATTGTTTTCAGCAGCCAACCAAAGTGTGTGGTTATCTGATGATAGAACAGGTGTTGAGGACCAAGCATAAAGTGTGTTGTTGATTGTTACACCTGTTGCATCAAACACTACATTGTAGTTGCTGCCAACAGTAAATGAGCAATAACTGTCTTTTAATTGGTTGCCAAATCTGCTGTCAAAAGCATTTCCATCATTATTCGACTTAAAAGTATAAGTACAATTCGTCCAATCGGTGTCTGATTTTCCGAAATAAACAGGCCATTCACCTGCTCGAACACCTGGCCATAAATTAACCATCTCAACTTTTGTGTCGACAGTTGGAATTAAGCCGGTATCAAACCAACAATAGCCGTCGGTCTCTATGTATTCTACATATTGCATTTCTTTCTCACTTTTAAAAATCCCCGCCCATATGAGCGGGGGTTATTTTTATTCATTTAAAGTTAGTCCACAATCAAGTACAACACATTAGGGTCTGTTGTTCCTGCCTGTACAAGTGCCTCATAAGCCGCAGATGTTATCTGTACTGACTTAATCATTGTGGCCCATACAGGAGCAGTATTTACTGTATCGAATGTCAACACCTGTCCTTGCGTACCTGCAGCCGTAGGAACATACATTCTTGAAGGCATATAGTTTTCGCCAGATGTACAAACAACATTTGTCATATTTGAGTAGGTGTTAGCCCCATAGTTAATCTGAAGACCCTTTGTTATCTTTTCACTATCCCTGCCTATGATGATGCCTTCGTTGTTCCAAATCGGGAATCCCGTTTGTGAACCTGTACCAAGTCCAAGGTCTGATGCAGTTGCCTTCGTAGGGTCTGTTATCCTTGAGAAATGGACGCCTTCTGTATGAAAATCAATAAGGTCGTCGACGAATGCATCACCCCGTTTATTGTAAAAATAGACGCTGTCTTCCTTCCACTCAACCCATACATTATTTATATTCCCATATTGCTGTGCGTCAAACCTTACAGCGGGTCCTAGATAAACAACTCTTGTAACCTCGATAGTTTTTGCACTGTCGCTATATAGTATGATTGACTGATTAGCAGCATCCAAAAATGCATAGCGGGTGTCTCCACCATACCTGTACTTAAGGGAAAACATAATCTTGCCATCACAGAAAGTGGTAAAATCATACAGGTCGTCGTAAATGATTTCAAATGGTTCTGTTTGGCCTGGGTTAGCATATCCCTGCCAATGTGCAACAGTACCTCCGCTTGTTTTTACATAGAGGCCAACAACCATAGGGTCTATGCCCTCGTATTTGAACGCATTGGTTCCATTAAAGTTATCAATTTTTAAGAAATAAGGATTGTTATCTCCACTAAGTGTTCCTACCCAATTACCTTCTGCATCCTTTGTAAATGTAATTGTTATATGCCTATTATTATCTGTTGCAGTAAGTACATTTCCGTCATATTCACCCGTAACATTGTTTCCAAGTTCTTCTCCGTCTAGATACCACACTCCGAAACTTCTTCCGTCTAATTTCGTCCATTTACCATTAGTTCTTCCAAGAGTTACACTAGTTGAAGAGTTACTGCCATTTCTAACATTTATTCTAGCATTAGAAAAATCAGTATCTCCGTCAACCAATATTTTATCTGATTTAAAATTAGTGTTTATAGGAACTTGATAAAACGTCAAACCCTCTTCCTTGTACACACCAACCAATGTTCCTACCTCTGCTGCAGCAGCCTTAGCGTCTGAAAGGCTATTAACAAAAACAACACCGCTACCTCCTTCCGCTGAAAGAGTACCGTCAGAGGTTACAGAAAGTCCATCTCCAACCTTAATACCACCAAGGGTTGATTGTGTTGCAGCAGGAAGGACATAAGACCCTCCGCCACCACCTTGTCCGTCGTTGCATTGTGCCTGCCAATTGACGATGATGTCGGTATCTGTGTTACCGGCCAACTTGTAATAACTGCCACTTGCGACGCCTGTAACCATACGCGTTACATTTGCCCCAACAGCAAATAAGTTGGTGTAGTTGATTCCGTCTGCGGATATCTGTAACGTATAACCGCTTGTTGACGGACTGATTGAAAAATTTGTTGCGAGAACGGAGAATGCCTGTTCTCTTGAAACTTTTGTCGTCATCTTCTTCTATTTCTATGTTTTTTTATTATTAACTTTCTGTTATGCTCATTTGTATACTGTTCCAAGTCAACCCCGTCAAACTGAAATTAGGGGTTACGGTAGTACCGAAATAATCGCTGCCCCCGAGCACTTCAATTGTGTGTGTTCCTGCAGGAACGGACTGACTTCCACTTGATATGTCTACATTGTCCAATTTGACATATTCCCAATGTGTATCTCCTGATAACGGTCCGACAACATCCCATACCGAGCAGGCGTTGGCGTTGGTAAAGGAACCGGTAAAAGTGATAGTTTTGTTACAAGGTGTGGAAGGAACGTTCACCGTAACGGTTTTTACACCATAGTAATTAGCACCTGTAACGCCATAAGTATAGGTACCATTCGAGGTAAGGGTTACATCTGCCATTTGTGAACGGGCATATTCTGCACCTTCGTCCCATCTCTGATGATACATATCGCTACAATCAATTCTAAGTTCATATACGCCATCATAGCCCAAATCGGGATGTGTAACAGCGAGATTACTTGTGGTAGGGGGTAAATAATAGGTTTTTTCCCTTTGTATATTACAACCGCTTCCGCCGGAAACATTAACCACAACTTCATTGTAACCATCCTCTCTTGTATATGTTCCATTGGTTGTGAATGTTGCATTAGTCAGTTTTGCTTTTTGTGCTGCTTCACCACCTTGGTAACCCGCCTGATATCCTTGTGGTCCTTGGATGCCACCTTGATAACCTTCGGTGTATCCACCTTGATAACCTGCCTGATAACCTTCCTGACGTTTTGCATCGCCATAACCGATGTCATAGACCCCAAAATAACGGAAACCATCGTAACCGCTTGATGGATTTACCACTGCTTCACCGCCCCAATCTGCTTCCAAATTATAGGAACGTATTTCCAAGTGAGGGGTGTTGTTTATGTCGACAGTTATCTCATTCCAACCATCTTCCCTTGTGAAGTGTCCGTTGCTGTCTATATAGGTGCTAGTGAGTTTGTTTTTCTGTGCGGTCTCACCACCTTGGTATCCTGCTTGATAACCTTCGCTATAGGCGCCCTGACAACCCTGTTCACCTATACCCTCTTCATATCCTTCGGTGTATCCTTCGGTATAACCCGCCTGATGGCCTTCGGTATAACCTTCGGTACGTCCACCTTGGAAACCACCTTGATAACCTTCCTGATATTTCTCGTTTCCAAAATTAACTGCAGAGATATGTACCGATGACATACCCTGATAACCTGTGTCAGGATAAACATCTTGTGTTTCCGATTGGATTATTGCATTTTTGCTTTGTAGATTCGCTCCGGTAGGAACATTCACATTTACCCTTTTATAGCCGTATTCGGCGTTATATTGACCGTTCTCGACTATAGTGATACTTTGGGTTATCTTTGCGTCATCTTCGCGTTTCTGTGCATTTCTTCCCGCTGTAACGCCACTGTTATAACCCTGCGCCCTTGCGGCTGCTATCTGTTCGTCGCAGTCGGCCTGACCGCCTCCGACTCCGCCCATTCCTGACGGGATGATAAGAGTTTTCTTTTCCTTGCTGTAGATAATCATACTTCTTCGTCTTTATCTTTTTATTTAATATAAATAGTGGGTAAGAACAAAAAAACGGAACACCATAGGCATTCCGTTTAATTTTTTTCAGTAGGTAAGATTATGCACCAAGGATAACCTCGTCAGGATACTTCACTGCAGTACCTGCGTTGAAGAGAACGCGGAACATAAATTTCTGCTCCTTCTCGTCGAACCAAAGTCTGTAGACGGACTCTGAACCTTCGATGTCGGTACCGTACACAAGAGCGTCCTTCGTTGCAGCAACGATGTCGCCGGTAGTTTCAAGACCTGAAACAGGGATGATAGTGATACGGGAATCACCGAAATAGGTAATCTTCTCGGAAGCGGCGTCGATAACAGGACGATTTGCGCAACAGCCACTGTTGGACTCCATAATGTACTGACGGAAGAGGGTAGGAGCAACGAAGAGGTTTACACCCTTCTTGAGCATCTTGCTTGTAAGAGCAGCAACCATTGCGTCGACCTTCTGTGTTGCGGTGTCACCTGCATTGAAGGTAACTCCGTTGCCGTCCACTGCGTCTACGTCAGCGATAAAACCGCTGATACCGATAGTAGCGTCACCATTCCAAACGAGGTCTTCAAGGGCGTCCTTGATAGCAGCCATATTGGACTCAACTATCTTCTCTTCGAAAGGAAGGGATTCGCGGCCGGCCTCGAAACGAAGCTGATGGTTCATATACTTCTCTTTGAAGTCAAGATAGCACCATTCCTTCTCGATTTCAACGGGCTTAACCTCGATGTATCTCTGTGAGAAAGTGTCAGAACCTGAAGGGTTCCAACCGCAGTTACCTGCCTGAAATTCTACCTCTGAATCAAGGTAGTTAAGAGCGTCCTTGTGCTTAACGTTGAGCATAAGTTCAACATTGTCAAGGGTCTTTGCATCAACAGCAGCCTTAACGAAAAGTTCGTCCCTGTGCTCGTTGACGTACTCGGGTAATGAGTTAATGTTTAATGTAGTTGCCATAATTTCTTTTTATTCTTTTCGATTTTATTTTAGTCGTATGATTCAGGTACGTCAATTGTAGGAAGAGTTGCGACACTGAAAGGGAGATAACCTGACCTCTGTGAGAGAGTTACCTGATATCCTGAAAGGTCGTCAAATGCCTGACCACTCTGTGCGGTCTCTTCTGTTGCGGAAACTGAAGAACCATATCCAAGTACCCAATTAACATCATTGTTGTCAACTGCAATAACAACCAACTTCTCGTTTGCAAGGGCCTGAAGCTCAAGGTGCTTTTGAGGACGCATACGGACGAAAGTCGCGTTGATGACGTTAGTGTAATACTTTACACCATTCTGTGAGTTGATGGTGAGGGTTGAGGTAAGGGATGAGCTCTCGTCAGTGATGTAATAGTCGTAAAACTTTGCATTGGTTGCACCTGACTTTGCTGCAATCGTTGCGGTCTGTGTTGCGGTATCAGCAGTGATATCCCATTCGTTGTAAAGACCTATGAGCAATCTCTTAAGTCCTGCAACTGCACCTGAGCATTCCTGTGGCATACCGGTAAGTGTATAAGATGAACAAGCCATAATTTTCCTTTTTATTTATTTGATATAATTATTTTTTAACCCGTTAAATTATTTCTTTTTGAGGTAGGATAAACGGGTCTTCTTTTCCTCAACCTCAACCTCTTCTTCTACGGGATTTGCAGCGGGGGCCTCAACCTTTGCAAGTTTGCCTTCGACTTCTGCAATACGTCCTTCGAGTGCTGCGAGAGCGTTAACCATCTCATTGATTCCCTTGATGATGTTCTCGATTTTCTCTTCGAGAGCAGCAATACGGTCATCTTCTGCTGCGGGCTCTTCCTCTGCTGCGGGCTCTTCGTCGGCAGGTGCAGGAGTTTCTTCCTCTGCGGTAATTCCGCTTTCTACTTGGTCGCCTTCTGATTCGGGTTCTGATTCAACCTCTGCCTCGGGGTCTTTGATTTCGGCAACTTTGCCTTCTACGACAACGATGGTCTTGTTGTCCTCGGTGATGTACTCACCATCTTCTGCAACAACAATCTCACCTTCGTCAGAACGGACAAATACCTCATCGCCTTCCTTAAGGTCTTCGTCACCATCCCAAATGAGAACAGCCTTGTCGGTCTTAACCTCACCGAGTTTGACGGTAAGTAATGACTTCAATACAACTGATAATTTCTTTGTAAGTTTCATTCTGTTTGGTATTTATTAATTTATTGTTTCTTCAAATAATCTATAAGGTCTTCAACGGTGCTTAATTCCTTGTCCTTGGTTTCGGATAGCGTTGCTTGGATATCAACGGAGAAACCGCGAAGAGTACCGTCCTTAATGAGTTTCCACACCTCGTCATTGTCAACCTTTGCGGACAAAAACCAAGTGCCTACGGGCAGGTCTTCAAATTCCTTGGGAGCAATACCTCTCTCTCTATTAAGCAGGAAACTCTCGAAAAAAGTAATACCATTTACACTCCAACTATGCTGTATGTTTCCTTCACCTTCTCTCTTATCCTTGAAAAACTTTATTGCATATTCCTTGATTGTCTCTTCAGTGAATTTGATGTAAAATTTTTGGTCTCCGAATTCTCTGTATATAGGAAAATCGGGAATAAGGACGGGACCGGTAACGGTACGCTTTTCCTCGTTGACGGAAAACTTTATTTCCGCCTGTTTGGACAATTGTATGAAATTATGTTCTATGGCAGGAAAATCAACGAGAGAGACATTGTTGAAAATGCTGTCGTCGTTGATATCTACTTCGAATATGGGCAAACCATTGTATAACATACCAATCTTTTGTTTTTAATATTATTTTTGCCGTTGGTGTTAAAAAGATGACTCCTGCTCGGTTACGCGCACTCTATTCTGTACGTTGTTGATGTCGGTGACACTTACGAACATCGGCTGATTGAGTTTGTCTTCCTCTTCGTAGGTCTGAACGGTACGGGTGTAGGTGTATGGGTTCTCCTGACGTACCGAAGGTTCAGCAACTGCGGTGTTGGTGGTCGGAATATTCGATTCTCCCGTAGGGTCAACCTTCCAAATGCTGTATACCTGTGCAATACCATTGGCAATTGTTGCGGCCATAGCGACGGCTTTTGCAATGGCATCGCCCGGCGTTTCGGCAAGGGCTGATGACGCAGCAAGATAGGTGTTAATCAACGCCTTTGCAGTGGCCGTTGCCTTGTAAGCAATGGTGTTCTGTTCAAACAAACCGCTGACGGCATCAAAGAAATTGGCATAACCTTGGAGTTCACTCTTCTGCAGGGCCTTAAGGGTTTTTACCCTTTCCTTTTCGCTCTGCTGAACGGTGAGCATCATCTGACTGTGCTGTTTTGCATATTTTCCATCCTGCTCGAGACGGAGTGCAGCCAACTGTGTCTCATATTGAAGAGTGTTGTTTCCTGCTGCCTTTTCAACCTCGATGAATCTTTCCAACTCCGCTATCTTCGCATCGGTCATTGCCTTGTATGCCTCGTATTCGGCGTTTGCATTTGCCTGTACTTGGTCATAATAGGCGTTAAGAGTGTTGCGGTTTATTTCTCCACCCTCGGGCTTTATCGGCTTGGTAATGGAGTTCATTACCTTATTGTAGTCGTTGGTAATCTTGTTGAGGGCCTGATTAAGAGCCGCTACCGCTTCCTTGTATGCTTCCGCCTGCTGTTTAATCTTTTCCGCATTCATCAGGTTATTGAGCGTACGCTGTTGTTTTGCGGTATCATCAAGAACCCTGTCATACTCTGCGGTTGCCCTTGTAACCTCATCCATTGCAGCGGCTTCAGCGTCAAGGTCCTTGGTATTGGAATCTGAAAGGGCGTTCTGTTTGCGGATGACATTAAGTTGTGCTTCCGCCATAGCGACCTTCACCTTTGCAAGTTCCACTTCCTTTGCGGATTTGCGGTTGAGGGCATCCTGCGCCTTTTCATAATCCTTCTGCTCAAGTGCTTCAGCATATTCGCGGCTGACAGCAGCTATTTCACTTTCCAATCTAGCGGCCTGATGTCCAAGATTTCGGAGCGTACCTGCGAGTCGGTTGGAAGCCTTGGTTGCAGCAACCACTCCCGTTTCAACCTCTTTGTATTCCTCGACAAATGTTTCAACCGCCGTTCCGGCGTCCGTCCAAGATTTCTTCACCTGCTCGATGGTCTGCAAACCCATTATCTTTCCTAATGAGGATTTCGCAAGCCAATTGTATTTGTCTATAATCCAATTAATTACAGGCTCCAACTTCTGTCTGATGGCATTACCGAGATTGGTGACAAAGTCCAAAACAGGTTGGAAGGTGGTTTTCAATCCGTTCGCCCATTCCTTGAATTTCTCGACGTATTCCCTGATGTGACCTATTATCTCCGTAATTCCTTCCTTGAGGTTATTGATTCGGGTTTTTGTCTGTTCAAACACCGTCATTATACCCTGAAGGACAGTTCTCACCACCTTTCCTGTCTTCTCGTTCTTCTCCATACTCTCGGAAAAGTCGAGGAATTTCTTTGCTGCCTCCTGTGCGGCCCTTTCAATCATTGTCAACACCGTACGGAGTGGTACGAGAACCATATTCCAACGGTTGGTGTTTTCCTCGCTGCTCTTTATTCCCTTTGCGAGGAAGGCGATTGCCGAAGTGAGGGCAACGATGACCGCACCGACAGGATTGGAAGCGAGTTTAAGCATCCCCGCATTAAGACCGCCGATATTGCCGGTAAGTGCTGTGGCGGCGCCGCCTAACTCTCCAAAAGCATCCTTGATACTGTTGGCATAGTTACCGACATTGGCCCGCCAATCACCTGCAGATGTTCCCGCCTCTCGCAATTGGTCGTTGAGGACCTTGAGTTCCTTTGTAGCATCGGCATACTCCTTGGAATTCATATCCATAGCATTACGCTCCTGATTGAGGAGTTTTATCTTCTCCTTCAACGCGTTGATACTATTTGCCTGTGCCTTGTTATAGTCAACAAGAGTCCCCTTTGCCGCCTTGTTTATGGCGTCAACCTGTTTCTGTGCATTGCGGAGTTTTTCAGCAGTTTCGTTCCATTCTGCCGTACCGGCGGTAAGGGTTGCCAACTCATTCTTGTACTCCTTTATCTGCTCGGTAAGACGCTTGAACGCGCCTACACTCTCGTCTAATATCTTTTTACCATCTCTTGCCATCTATTAATGTTTCTATTTAATATAATTAAGCGGGGTTGGATGCGAGACAGTTGACGGTGAGCGCCGTATTGTTTCCGTTATTCCATAGTATCCTCGCCGTCCAATCGGATGTGTGGGTTGTTTTTGCATAAACCGTCTTGGTCTTCGTTACGCCCGGCCCGATTGATTCACTCCAACCGCCTTGGAAATAAAGCAGGTTCTCGTTGCTCATTGACAACACTTCCGTATCAGATGTCTTGTTGATGAATTTCACCGAATAGGTGGTAACACCTGAAGAACCACTCGTACGGTGGGCGTTGATGACTGACGGGACTGCAATAAGGTTGTACAGAGTACCAAGTTGATAGATGGTAACCGTCGCACTTGTATCTTCTTCGCCTGATATGGTTATTGTCCCGACTCTCATTGTAGTGCCGTTTTGAGTGACGGAATAGGTGATTGTTCCGTCGCCGCTTCCGCTGCTTCCCGCTGTAATCGTCAGCCAATTGCTGTCTGATACCGCAGTCCACTGACAATTGGAAGACAGGGAAATGGTATTCGACTGTGAAGCGTTGTAAGCAACATCAACTGAAGTGGTTGAAGGTGTTACATAAGCAGGGTCCCTGTAGATTGCCTGTGTCAGAGGAATGGTTACACTTGTGAGGTTGGTGCTGTCCTTGACAAAGAGGCTGCCGGTCTTGACAAGACCCGTATGGTTGTCGTTTGCCCTGAAGGAGAATTTGCCTATGACACCGCCCGCGTTTCCTGACCAATTCGAGCCGGTCAATATCCAAGAAACAGATGTTGTAACGTTCCAATTACCAAGGGAGTAAACAGTCACCCAATAAATGTTACCGCTTGTATTGCCGGGAAGGTCATAAGATGTAGGATTGACCGCGAGCGTTACATTTTGAGCCATTTGTGCGACGGTAATAGTATAGGTGTTGGTGTTGCCGCTTGATGACGGAGGTGTGACGGTTATCGTTCCAATCCTTCCCGCGCTGCCGCTGTTCACAGAACAACTCAACTTGAGATAACTGTCCGCACTGTGGGTGTCGTAATCTGTAACCGAAATCCAACTCGATGCAGCGGAATCAACGGTAAAATTCCACCCGTTGCTTGAGTTTGCACCCCTCATAACCACCCTAAATGTCTTTTCTGCCGTATCGTTATAAGGGAGTATCAAACTGTTAGGAGATACCATATAAGCACCTTCCTGCACTATGCTTGTTAAAGAGGATACGGTCGTAGTTGTGTCAGCAACATACCTGATTGTAGGGTTCCAAGACCTTGTTCCCTCTGTGGTTTTTTCTGCGAAGGTCACATTGAAGACCTCGTTAGCCACAATTCCGCCCCTGTTTGAAGAGGTATATTTCACATCATTGCCGTCGCCGTCGGTAATGGCGGTGATATACGAAGGAAGATTATACCAATACCAAGGATAGAATGACGACACCTTGACCTTTGCACCCGTTCCCGTATAGGTAATGGTCAAAGGTTCCTGCGCCTCAACAGCAGCGGTTGCCACCGCCCATTGGGTAAATGTCGGGCCCTGTGTAGAACCGCCTGTGTAGGCAATGGCTACGGTATATGACCTGCTATGACCTGTTGTGGTACTCCAATTGGCCCAAGTAAAGGTGTATGTCTCTTCCGACCCCGTACCGGTTCTTTTATTACTGCTCGTATAATTGGCGTTGTTTCCGCCGCTGTCGGTAACGGTGATATACGAAGGAAGGTCAACCCAATACCAATCGTCGGTTGAAGTGACCTTGACAATTGCCGTCGACTGCGATGAAGGCAGTGTGGTATTGCTCGTTGAGGTAACGGTGTGTACGGATGGGTATTCCTGCGTAAAGGTCAATGTCGTTGTTGAAAGGGTTTGGGCATTGCCATTCAGGTCCTTGTAGATAATATAGAAACTGTCGGACCTTGAAGAACCGCTGTTTGCACTCCAAGTAAACCTGAATTCATTCAGCGACGCTGAAGGTGGGAACGGATTGGATGGACCATAGTTATAAGCATCTCCAACGGTATTCGTTATGGAGATGTAACTACTGATAGGCAACGGACCGAACCACCATTCGTAATCCGACCTTACCAATACCGATTTTGTGCCGCCGCTTGACGGAACGGTATAAGTCGTACCCGATGGAACCGAAATCGTAGGACGGAAATATTGGGTGACGCTGACCGTAGTGCTTACACTCGTATCATCCAAGAGATAGAAATTGAGGGTTTCGGTATAGACACTTGATGACGTATTATACTGCCTCGGTGTAACCGACAAGTAACTTGCACTCTTTGTATGATTAAAATAGGTGCTGTTGGCGCCTGAATAACCCCAATCTCCTGATGCGCTGACGTTGAGGGTGATGCTGCTGCCCGCTCCATTCCATTCGAAACGGGGTGTGCCCGTAACTGTGATATATTTTTGTGCCTCTGCAGCCGCCTGCGTAATGGGAATGCTTACGGTATTTGATGCGAGAGAACCGCGTAGGTAGTGTCCCATATTGAAAGTGCTGTCAGACCTCTGTGATGTGCTTGAATTTGCGGCAACGCGTATGTAATAGGTTCCGCTCGGATTGGATATCTGCTGTCCCTGTGTGTATTGTACGGTTTTGTCGCTGTTCCATATGGTAGCCCAAGCAGGAACAGAGCGAAATACAATCGGATAATGTGATGTTACAACATACGGTACATCCTCACCTGCAGCGGGAATAACCCTCTGCGGTGCATAAGCCCTTTCAATTGAAGGAGTTCCATATTGGGTAATGGTTACCGTATCGAAGGTTTCCGCGTCAACGCCTATCGTAACCCTTGTTGTCCTGTCGGTCTTGCCGGTATTGGTTGCATTTGCCCTTACCTCAACGGTGTCATTCCCCGTTCCGCTTGATTTTGAAAATAAAAAGTTTGCCATTAAATATCCTCTGATGTCAAAGTCCAACTTCCATTGGATGTTATTGTTATATCACTACCCGGACTTGTTGATGAACGGTCGTAGTCAAATGTGATTGAAGACGGTTCTGCATTTACAGTGACAACACCCGTACTTTGGTTGATGGTTGCGGTTGCTGTCAAAGTGTTGCCGTTCAACCCCGTTCCCGTAAGGGTAACTGTACCGCTCCTGTTGCTTCCCGAGTTATAAGGGATTGAAACCGACAGTATACCATTTGATATAGTTCCCACCGTAATCCAACTCGTTGCCGATGCGGTCAAAGTCGCATTGTTCATATTCGTTGCAACGTAGTTCAGCGACAGCGTCTGTGCTATTCCTCCAACGCTATATGTGGATGGATTGAAATACAACTCGGGGCCATCGTTTCCAAATTGGGTGATGAACGCATCCTTGTTGTTGTCGTTGTTATCCCACACCTTTAGTTGGAAGATTCGGTTGTAGTTGGTCGGATTCGCAGGTATGGTTACGGTAAACGGTATAACCGTCCCCGTTCCACTCATAGGGCTGATATAAGTGGCAGAATCCCAATACTCGTTACCGCCTGCCGAACGGACGGGAAGCGTCTCATCAAAAGACACATAATAATTACCCTGCTGTTTGATACGGCCGGTAACTGTTCCGCCGCTCTTTCCAATCTGCGTTTGGTCAAGGATGATAACGAAGTCACCGAAATAACTAATCCTTTCGAGTTGGTAGTTTTCCATATCCAAGACCTTGATAAACTCAACCTCGGTGCTGTCATAACTGCTTATATCCCAATCCTTTATTGAGTTCATCTTCCATATGCTGTTGTCCCACCAATAGAAACGACGGAGCCAATCGACAGATGGTTTGCCCTTGAACCACATTGAAGCGGTCACAATCTTGTTATTATTTGAATAAAGGTCGGAGAAATAATTCTTCCACATCTTGTCATAGATGCAGTCCCCGTCGGTCGATGCCGTCATAGGTACATAGGTCTCTCTCGGATGTCCAAAATTCCAACTGTGTATGATATTACCGCTCACTCCGCTGTCATAGATGTCTCGGGTGAAGAAAGGAAGGGATGTACGGGGGATGACGATGGTATTGCCACCCGCGTCTGTGGTGTAATAGTAGGACTGCAACCAACAGGGAGTTCCGTCGTTGAGTTCCCACATATCAGGTACATCATCGGTCAGATAATATGTCGCACTGACGTTCTGCATACTGTCGAAGAACAGAAGAATGTTTTCTCCCGCGCCTGCTCCGTTCTCTTCCTTATGTATCTGCAACTTTGGAAGCGAGTCAAAATAAAGCAGACTAGAATTGTTTATCGGGCTGATGTTTGCCGTACTCTTCGTACCTGAAAGAACGGTCTCCACAGTGTCCAATTCCCCACTTGAATTCTCCTTGTAGTGGTAATAGGTAAAGCCGTTGTTCCATACCGTTGACAGGCCGCTTCGGAGGAGGGCAAAAGCCGAATCCTTCTCCTGCACCATAACCCCGTTTTTGAAAATATTATCGGTATAGAGTTCGGTCACATCACTGTCAAAATTGGTATCGGTATTGACAAGTTGTCTTCCGTAAGTGTAGCCGTAGTTGTTTTTAAATTCAGTTTCCGCCTCTCCTTCACCGCTTCCGTAAGAAAATGAATACCACTTGGTTTGGGCTGTTCGGGGAACGATATTTATCGTCTTCTTTCGGTCAATGAGTTCGTTTATATCAACAACTTCGTCGGTGAAGAACGTATCCCTGTCCATAATATGGATGACTCCCTTGTCAGCGCCTGCGAGTGATGGCTCTTCATTCGGGTCGTAGTAGAAATAAAGGCCAAAGAGTTTGGAGTATGAGAGCAGGAAGTCAGCAACACTGAAATTGGTCTTCAACAGTACGCTCTTCGGAACGGGGGTGCCGCTGATAAACTCCTCCCATTCATCGGAGTTACTGCGCAACGATGAGAATTGAATACCCCACTCACCGTAGACAAAATGACGGTACTTGACCTGATTGTAACTGTAGTCGCCGTCCATATAGTCACTTTGCTCATAGTAGAACAACTGCTTCTTATTTTCCACAAGGAGGTCAGCGCTGTAGTCAGAGTCAAAATGGGCGACAAAGATACCTGTGTAGTCCTCTGATTCGTAAAAAGGATTCACCACATTGAGACGCAATCTTGTCCAATTGCTATAACTCCTTAATTTTGTGTGAAATACCAAGGTGTTACCGCTGAAGTCACAGAACACATAAGTACCTGCTTTCTTTACAAGATAGCCGGTCTTGACCACCGTATTCTTTGCCCCCTTGGTCGAGGAGTCGACGTATGACCCATACTGTGAACAAACTACGATAGGGTCGCCTTCTCCAACCACTTCGTTGTCATCGTTGAGTGCTTCCAATTTAATGACATATGAACCGCTGTATCCGAATCTTTCAATATAACTGATGCGGGAACGCGGTGTTGAGGTGGTGACGGTGGTGTTGCAGTATAACTCATCTGATGATGGTGTGGTTTCGGGTGTGACGTAGACGGTAAATGCCAAATCAACATTACTGCAATTGCCCTTGGTAAAGTTCAAATCATAGTAGTTGGTTCCGTCCTTTGTCAATGAACCCGTTACAACATTTGTTTCCTGATGTGTAAGGTTCAACTCGGGTATACGGGGAAGCGTCATCCAAGCATCGCTGTAGTATGGGTTTTCATATTGGAAGAAATGGCTGTCAAACTGAACCTCCCAACCGCCGTTGTTTGCAGGATTGCGTATGGCGTCAAATATCTTACTGACATTCACCACAGGACGAAGGAGATAACTACGAAGGTCGAATGAGGTGTCCATCGTCAATTCCTTCGACATATCAGCCATTATATATCCGTTTTCCTGAACATTGCCGTCATATACGCACTGAAAACCCTGTGCGCCCTCGGGTGCAGGATAAAGGTTGTTGCGGTTGTTGATGATAAACTTATCGGCGGAGAATCCCTCAGGAATACCTTCGCTCGTCACCGCAAAATTGATGTAATCGTATTTTCTGTACGGGTCACCATACTGTGAGTCGCCTGCGAGACGATGCCAAGCGTCATCGACCGTCTCTTTCGTTATATTGAAATCGAGATTGACCCCGTCGAAATCGAGGTCTGCGAGCGTCAGTTTTTCATCATCGTTTCCCCTTGACTGAAGATTGGAAAAAAACGAGCCGACACCACCAAAAAGGGTAATCCCGTAAACGATGTAATTCCCCGTCTTGCGGATATCCACCAACTTGCAATAGCCCTTTTCATAAAGGTCGCCGTTGACATAGAGTTCAAAACTTGCTTTCTTTGTCGGGTCGAATGACGGACCGCCATACTCACCAACATCCTGCCAACGCTCGAGATTCCATATATGACCGAAGATGGAGTTGTTGATATTCGTTCCCTCTATCTCGATGGTCTTGCTGAAACTGTTCTTAACCGTTGTCGGATTGGTAAGGTCGGTCTCCTTGTAGTTGTATAGTATTGAAGGGTCTTTCGAGAATTCTACCTCCCGCCCATCAATAAACAGATGTATGTGGTTAATCATCTTACCTTCTTATTTTTTCCTGTGATTCTTTGACTGTAATTTCGTAGTTGATGATATCATCATCGCCTTCCTTTTTGTATTCGGCAACGTTGTTGGTAATTACCACCGGTATAATTTTGTTATTATATTCGTTTGCTATATGGAGATAACATTTCGGAGAACTGATAAGGTGTTTGGCGACTTTCATTGCCTGTTCCTCCGTCAGAATACCCGTATTGAGGGTGTAGGTGGTGCTGACCTCGCTGATGTAGCGTCCAAGGCCAAACTCCTTTGTGTTATTGTCAAACGACCTGTTGAAATTATGCTCGGTAAGATTGTCCACCTTTGAGCAGCGTCCTTCGAAGGCAAATGAATCCCATCCACCGCGGGCGTTTACATAGTAGAGGAAATAATCGCTGCATACTATGGTATTAAAACCGCTGTTTTCTGCGTTCCTCGTTGTGGTAACCACACCATTCGCGGTGACATCCGTCCTCAATCTCCACATAAGAGGGGCATAATGACCGTTTATAGGAGCGGACAACCTCATACCAAAGTTTCCCCAATTGGACTCGTAGTCCCAATTGTAAAGGAAGCGGTAGGTCTCGAGGGTCGTTCCCGCGCTGTTCTGAAGGTAGAAATCAATACAAGCGCCGCTGTTCACCTGTGACGAGGTATACAAATTTCCAAAGAATGAGTCAATGTCCTGATAAAGAAAATCTTGACATATCTTATTTACACATATTCTTAAACTGCTTTCGTTGGGCATCTTGTATGCCTTGCCTTGGAATATGTAGTTATTGCCCGCCTTTATCTTATAAACAAGCGAGTCCTCCGTTGAAGTATAAAAAGTGTCTTCCCAAATCTTCTTCTGTACCATTTATTTCGTTTCTTTTTAATATATTTTTATATGCTCATTGCTTTGAGGGTTTCGTCCACCACATTCTCCAACCAATCGGCGTAATCCTCTTTAATCGCATTGTCGATGCTGCGTTCAAAATAGTCGTAGGTCTCCCTCATCGCCTCGTCAAAAAAGTGGGTCCCCTTTGTACCTTCCCGTCCAATCTTCCTTGCAATGAGATAGGCCAAACTGTCAACTGACGGCAGGACCTGACGGGGTTGGGGTTTAATCCCTTTCTTTTCAATCCAATCTTCGAGAATGGCCCTCGGTGGTGCATAACCTTTCTTTTCCTTTATGCTGCGTTGGATGAGGTATGCGAGGGACTTTACCGACGGAGTGTATGTATATGGATATGGCTTGACGGGTTTTATCAGCACCCACTGCTTAATCTTCTCTATGGGAGGCATCTTGCCCGGCTTGCGCCCGTTGTTGACATAATACCAATAATCCTCCATCTCGACCTCTACACCATAGCGTCCGTCGGCGATGAATACATTATAAGTAAAACTGTTGACAAGATTCCCGCTAGCGTTGCTTCCGTTCTGTATCATCTTGCGCTGAACGCAGTCGATGAAATACTGACCATAACGCTGCAGAACCTCGTATAAGTGTGTCCAACTAATGTCTTCCATTTACCTTCCTCTTGAATTGCTCTAATTGTTGTTCTTCCTTTCTTGTCTTATAATT
>Ga0247609_10001109_pt1 | contig 33523 bp, 38 predicted proteins | sample 172DNAGHGlowgp2_FD_193487 | JGI IMG/M metagenome (GOLD analysis project Ga0247609, IMG submission 193487) | Sheep rumen microbial communities from Palmerston North, Manawatu-Wanganui, New Zealand - 1728 DNA GHGlow gp2 | ecosystem: Host-associated > Mammals > Digestive system > Stomach > Rumen ... | reverse complement strand
AATTATTAGAATATGCTATTGAAGATGCCAAATCTAAAAAAATGAGTGGAGTTTGTACATTGGTATCACAAAAGAAAAAACCATTTATTGGAGATAAGAAATTCTTTGAACATTATGGATTTAAAGTGGTTGATACTATAAATGATTATGAATTAATGGCACTTTCTTTTGAGACATCTGAAACACCTAAATTTAGTGATAGTGCTAGAAAAATGGAAATTGATAGTCAAGATTTCACTATCTATTATTCTAATGAATGTCCTTATGTAGAATATGAAATTAAAGAATTATCTGACTATGCTAAAGATAAAGGTATCAAATTAAACTTTATTAAAATAGATTCGTTAGAGAAAGCAAAAAATGCGCCATGTATATTTAATAATTGGGCAAACTTTTATAAAGGAAAATTTGTTTCAAATACAATATTAAATGCAAATGCTTTTGAGAAATTATTAAAATAAAAATATCGTAAGATTAAGATATATAGAACGGATGATAATCCGTTTTTTTGTGATATAATAAATTAGAAAGATAAATATAAAAGATATAGATCTATTAAAAATAACAAATTATGTAATACTAAATAAGGAGATGATTGATTTGATACTAGCACTTTGTGATAAATCATATATAGTACAAATAATGCTAATAATTAAAACAATCTTTAAATTAGCTTGTTATATAACGCCAATCATCGTAATAATTATATCCATAATTCATATATTTAAAGTAGTAACAAATGGAAAAGAAGAAGATTTAAAAGATGCTTTTAAAGTATCAATAAAAAGAATTATAGCAGGCTTAGTAATTTGTTTTCTACCAGCTTTAATTAATTACGTATTCACGGGAATTGTTAATGCTAAAGATGTAGAGTTCTTAGCATGTTTTGAATCAGCTTCCAAAGAAAAAGTTAAAGAACTAAAAACCAAAGAAGAAGCTAAAGAAAAAGCAGAGCAAAAACAACAAGAGGTTGAAGATGAGAAGCTACTTAGAGAAGTATATGAAGCTGATCAAAAAAGAAGAAATAAGAACAAGCAAACATTTGAAGAATGGAAAAAAGAAAGGGAAGAAAATCAAAACAATGAAGTAAATGTAAATACTACACCGGCAAAAACAACTGCTGAACAGCAAAAAGTATTAGAAAGTACTCAAAAAAGTACTAAAAATGCTGAGGGAACAAAAGTCAATTCCTCAAAGAATGCTTTTAGTAGTAATACACAACAAATTATAAATGAGCACATGTTCGACTTTAATGTCGATAACTATGATAAAGTAATTCAATCATTTGGTGGTTATGAAAACTATCTAAAATCATTAGGTGGAGTATTTACCAAATATGCTGGAGTTGAAAATGCTCATGTAACTACTAAACAACAATTTAAAGAAGTTGGTGAATACGTTTGGGGAATTATGACCATGTATGGTTTTGAATACCGAAACTATAAAGTGTGCAACAATTGTGAAGCAGATAAATGGCGTAGTGATGAGGGTGGAACAAACGATGCCTTCTATCCAGGCACTAGAGGATGCTGTTTAAATGAAAACCCAACAAAAATAACAATTGATGATGTAGCATCAAAACGAAAAGGTAATGGAATGACCACTAACTGCACCTTAGGAGTTGAATGGATCTTACGCAAAAGTGGATTAATGAAAGTTAGCGATCCTTACGCTTGGAATGAATACATGTCTAAAGGCCAAGTAATTACTGATGCTTCAAAGCTACAACCAGGAGATATTATGTTTTATTGGAATACGGATAAAAATATAAATAGTATTCGTAGTTGGAGCAATGACACTTGGTGGTCAGGAATGTTCCACATCAATATAGTTGGTGAAAGAAACGATAGTAATGGAACAATAACCTATTATGATTCCGGGCATTATTACACTCAAGGTGGTAACTATAAATACGTAAGGAATATTGGACAGTATCCATATGAATGGGCAGCCGATTGGGTAGGAGTAAGATTATTTGAATTAAAATAATTATATTTGCGAAAGGTAATAGATATACTGTTCCAAATGATAGCGAATCAACTCTAGTATTAGGAGAAGATGCTTTAAATAGAGCTAATGAATTAGTAAATGAAAGAGAATTAGAAAAAGACGATATTATTAAAGAAAGAAAAGGAAAATAGTTTTTCCTTTTTTGTGTTATAATCTAATATAGAAGGGTAAGATGATTATGGAAGAACAAGCTCTTTACAAGTTATACCAAGAATATCTAAGTAATATTTTTGAAGTAAACGTTGAAAAAACAATGGATGATGAAGAATTAGTAAGATATTTTAATAATCGTCAAAGATATCAAACTCTCAACGAAAACAACGGGACATCCAGAGGACATAATGCAGTTATTTATGATATATTAACTGGAGCAAAAACAGCCAGATTATATAATGTTACAGCAACTCCAGATAATCTTACTCAAGGAGTTATAAATGCTTCGGATGCTCTAGGTTATAAAAAATCATATGACATTTACGGAAGAGTAGTAAATCTTGATAGATTTCCTGTTCCGTCAGATCTAAAAGGAGTTAAAAGATTACCCGTTATATCAAGAAAAAAACTGTTCGGCGAAGAACAAGTATTCTTTAACGATGTTTCAAGCACATATGAAAGAGCTTATTATAGCCCTTTGTACTTCACATTATCTTATGATTATGGTCCATATCTTGATTTTCACAATGATGCAAAAATACCATTAGAATCTAAAGACTACATATTATTTGTATCTGAAAGTGGCGATGTATACTTATATAGAAAAGTTACAAAGACGTATGAGAAACTAGAATATGACCAAAATGAAGAATTAAATTCAGCATTTAATATAAACAAAGACATAATAAAGTTAAATAATACATATTATTACATAACACCATATGAAATTATAGATATAACACATTTAATGAAAGATGTTATATGGCATCCTGAAATATCAGCAAAACTATTGGTGGAAAAAATAATCTCGTTTGATCAATTCAAAGAAAATTATAGAAGTAACAGAGAATTCATTCAACTGTTAAGAGCTAAAATAAAAGAAGAAAAAACAGAAAAAGCAAAAAAAGACTTAGAGGAAACAAAAAGAATTGAAGAAGAAGAACACCAACTAAAAGTAAACCAAAGAAAAAAAGAAATCCTTCAAACAATAAAAAAGTTGCTTGAAGAATTAGCAGAGCTAAACAAAGACTTAGCAACAGATGGTGATAATTTAGAAGTCGATACAGATATCTTATTTATCGAAAAAGAAGATCACAAGGAAATCAATCCATTATTTGCTAATTACTTAGATAGTATTGATTTCCATGGAGTTTCCTTTAGAAATGTTAAGGTTAGTGGTCTTGATTTTTCCAATTCTAATGCCATTATCGACCCTCAAGAGGTTTATCAAAAGGATATGAGCAATGGAAACTACAGTGGTTTAGATTTTAATGCTTCTAATTTTACTGGAGTAGATATAAGAAATAGCGATTTTTCCAACTGTACAATGGATTTTGCTTTAACCGATAACGCCATAAAAGACGAAAATACGATATTACCTACTAAAAAGACAGTTCAGATATTATAACAAAAATCAGGTTTTGTCCTGATTTTTTTATTTAAAAATGATAGCAAAATTTGAGTATTTTTATAGATAAAAGTATAATATTAACAGATAAAAGGGGGTTTTATTATGGAAAGAATTATTTCATATGATGAATTACCTTATGGTGATGGACAATCAGTATATCTAAGAAAAGAAACAGATCCTAGATTACTTGTAAGTTTAATAGCAAAAAGATATAGGGTTGTTGATCATGTTTTAGATACCGATGAAAGCACAATCTATTTAACAGGAGCAAGACAAGTATATGGTTATAAAACAGCAGAAGAATATAGACAAAGCTTAGATAGTAGTATACAAGACTCACTTGCTCGTTCTGGAATAAGAAAACCAAAAACAACTAAATTCTCTATAAAAGCTTTAAGAGAACACAAATATAAATTACCATTCGTTCTAAAAAACGAGACATTAAATGGTGGAAAAGAGAAATTCTTAATTCAAACCGAAGAAGATTATGAAAATTTACTAAGTTCATGTGAATTTTTATTAAACAGAGAGCTATTCTTCTTAACACCATTTAAACAAGACGATTTAGAAAGATTAATTAACTATGATTTATATCTAAATACAAATTTTAGTGTTCAAGAATATATTCCAACACCATCAAAATACAACACAACAGTAAGATTACTTACAACACCAGCAGACGAATTAATCTATGGTGCCTTAAAATATAAAGAACCAGGAGAATTAAAAGATACGACATCAATGTTAGGCTACCTTTTAACTAAATTATATCCATTATCTACACCATCAATAGTATCAAATACTGTTAGAGGAGGAAGAAATGTTTTACTAGGTGCAAGTAAGTATCCAAATATTGAAAAATCATTACTACAAAGTCATGACATTAATTCAACTGCATTCCAAAAATTAGTTCAAGCAACTAAAGAAGTTCACCAAGAGTATCAAGATCAACTAGGAATCATATGTGGTTTCGACTATATTTATGACCGTGAAAGAGAACAATGGTTCTTACTTGAATACCACGATAAACCAATGGTTGGAGATTATTCAAGAAGACAAGGTATTAGATACAGAACTACTGAAGAAAAAGAAACAGCCGATGGTAGAGTAAGAGCAACTGCCTTGTCGTTAACTCTTAAAAAGACTAGATAAAATAGTCTTTTTTTATGTTATAATTAATACGTGATAATAAATAGGAGGTATTTTATGACACCACATAATGAAGCTAACAAAGGAGACATAGCAAAAACAGTATTAATGCCAGGAGATCCACTAAGAGCAAAATTCATTGCTGAAACATTTTTAGATGATTACAAACTAGTTAATCAAGTTCGTAATGTCTTTGCTTATACTGGAACTTATAAAGGTAAACCTGTAACTGTTATGGCATCAGGTATGGGAATGCCAAGTATTGGTATTTATTCATATGAGTTATTTAAATTCTATGATGTAGATACTATTATCAGAGTAGGATCAGCTGGAGCCTATACAGATAAATTAAACTTATATGACATTGTTTTAGCCAAAGGAGCTTATAGTGAATCTTCATTTGCTAAAACACAAAATGGTGAAGAGAGAAATATTCTTTATGGCAATGAAGAACTAAATAATCACATCAAAGAAACTGCACAAAAATTACATATTAATATTCATTACAATAATATTCATAGTAGTGATATTTTCTATAAAGAAAATGATAATTTTAAAGAATTACACCAAAAATATGGCTGCTGTTGTGTAGAGATGGAATCATTTGCGCTATTCCATAACGCTAACGTTCTAGGGAAGAAAGCTGCTTGTATTCTAACAATATCTGATAATTTAGTTACTCATGAAGAGACTACACCAGAAGAAAGACAAAACAGCTTTAAACAAATGATTGAATTAGCATTAGAATCAATAGAATAAAGACTAATTAATTTGGTCTTTTTTATTTACTATTTACTTTTAATTTTAAAATGATATAATTTTGCTCTTGGGGTGATTATATGAAAAAAATAAAAGAACTATTTAATTGGAGTTTAGAAGACTTATTTAAAGCAATCTTCGGTTCATTATTATTTTGTATTGCTATTAATTTATTCGTTGTTCCAAACGAATTATATACTGGTGGAGTACTAGGTTTATCACAACTTATAAGAAGTATTTGTAATGATATATTTAAAATAAAGAGTACTTTTGATTATAGTGGTATCATTTACTATATAATAAATATTCCTTTATTCTTTATCGCTTATAAGAATTTAGGTAAAACATTCTTCTTTAGAACCTTATTTGCTGTATCTATCCAAGCATTAATGTTATCTTTATTGCCTACAAAATTACTTGTAGATGATATTTTAACTAATGTATTCGTTGGAGGTTTATTAGGTGGAGTAGGAGTAGGAATGATTTTATCTAGTGGAGCTTCTACAGGTGGTACTGATATAATTGGTTTAACACTAGCTAAAAAGAATAATCACTTTTCCGTTGGCAAACTTGGTTTAGCAATTAATCTATTCATCTATGGTATTGCTGGAATTAGATATGGCTTACCAATCATGATCTATTCAATTATTTATTCGGCCGTAGATAGTTTAATGGTAGATAAATTACATGATCAAAATATTTGCTCAACAGCATTTATATTCTGCAAAGAAAACCCAAAACAAATAAATGATTTCATAAAAAATGAATTAAATAGAGATTTCACATATTGGTATGCTAAAGGTGGATATGACGATTCGAGAACATATATTATTTATACAGCATTAACTAAATTCGAACTAATTAAATTAGAAAGAAACATGAAAAACTTTAATATTAAAACCTTTATGATCAAGAGTGAAGGAATTGGAATTAGAGGTGAATTCCTAAAAGAATTTTCAAACTAGATTATTCTAGTTTTTTTATTGACATAAAATAAAAAGAAAGTTATTATTGTATTAAGGAAGTAATACAATGAGGTGATAATATGGAATTTACATTTGACAATAATATCCCGATATATATACAACTTTTGGAATATCTAAAAATATATCTAATCTCTGGAGTATTTAAATCAGGTGAAAAATTGCCGTCTGTAAGAGAATTTGCTAATACCTTTAAAGTTAATCCAAACACGATGCAAAAAGCTTTAGCTGAGCTAGAAAGCATGAAATTAATCTATACAGAGAGAACTAATGGTAAATATGTTACAACAGATACCAAGTTAATTGAAAAACTAAAAGATGAATATGCAATAGAACTTGCTAAAAGTTATTTTCAAGGAATGAAAAAGATAGGTTTAGGAAAAGTTGATTCTATTAAATATTTAGAAGGGATAGATGAATAATGGAACTATTAGAAATATCTAATTTGAATAAATCTTTTGATAATAAAGAAATACTAAAAAATATAAATCTAAAACTTGAACGAGGTAAGATAATTGGTTTACTTGGTAAAAATGGAGCAGGTAAAACAACACTAATCAAATTAATAAACGATTTACTAACTCCTACATCTGGAGAAATACTAGTTAATGGCAAACCAATTGGCGTTGAATCTAAAAAAGTAATATCTTATTTACCAGAAAGAACTTATCTAAATAAAGAAATGAAAGTATCTGAAGTGATAGAACTATTTAAAGATTTTTATGAAGATTTTGACGATAAGAAAGCTAAAAAATTATTAAAAGATTTAGATTTAGATATCAATCAAAAACTCACTAAAATGAGTAAAGGTATGCAAGAAAAAGTACAATTAGTGTTAGTTATGTCACGTAATGCAGATCTTTATATCTTAGATGAACCATTAGGTGGTGTTGATCCAGCAACAAGAGATTATATCTTAGATACAATTCTTTCTAATTTTAAAGAAGGATCTAGTGTTATAATTTCAACTCACTTAATCTCAGACATTGAAAGAATTCTAGATGAAGTAGTCTTCATTGATAAAGGAAAACTAGTTTTAAAAGATAATGCTGATAAACTAAGAAAAAAAGAGAAGGGGTCTATTGACGAAATATTTAGGAGGATGTTCAAATGTTAAATAAATTATTAAAATATGATTTAAAATATATGATCAAAAATATGAGCGTTTTCTATATTCTTTCTTTATTCTTTGCAATAACAACTAGAATACTTTACTCATTAGATCAAACTGTAATTATTAATATTATCGGCAAAATTAGTAATGGGTGTTTCATAGCTATGCTTGCTAATATAGCTATCAATGTAATGATGAGAAGTTGGATTAGATTTAGAGAATCTGTCTATAAAGATGAATCATATCTAACTCATACACTACCAGTAACTAAAAATAATATATATAATTCAAAATTTCTTCAGACTTTAATCTTCTTTATAATAAGCTTTGTATTTATAATTATTTGTTTATTTATAACATATTATACAAAAGAAAGATGGGAACTATTAAAATTAGCTATTGATAAAATTACCACAGGGTTAAATATGAACGCTTGGTTATTTGTAATAGGTATGTTACTAGTAATATTTTTAGAGTTCTTTAACGTTATTCAATGTGGCTTTTTAGGAATTATTCTAGGACACAGAAGAAACAATGGTAAAATTGCTTTTTCAGTAATAATTGGTTTCATAGCTTACCTAGTATCTCAATCAATAGTATTATTATTAGTATTTGTTGTAGGGTTATTTGATAGTAGCATTATGGGATTATTTAAAAACCAAATGGCAATGGATACAGGAGCATTAAAAACTTTAATAGTTTTATCAAGTATTTTATATATATTCATAATTCTAATAATGAATATATTATGTAAAAAAATCTTAAATAAAGGCGTAGATATAGAATAAAAAGACTAATTATAGTCTTTTTTTATGTTAAAATAAACTTGAAAGAAGGAATAAATATGGATATTTGGGAAGAAATGTATTTAAAAGCAAAAGAAGAATATCATCCAGAAGAAGTATCTCCTTTTATACAAGCGCATCATGTAGTAGCAGCAGTACAAAGCGCTAAAACAGGAAAAATATATACTGGTTTTTGTATCGAAGGAGCATCAGGAGTAATAAACCTTTGTGCCGAAAGAACAGCAGCATTATATATGTATATAAACGAGGGAAATCTTATTGTTAAAAGAATGATTGCTTTTAGAGATGCACCACCTAAAAATAATGGTGGTATGCCTTGTGGAGCATGCCGTGAATTCTTTATGCAAGCAGCATATGAAAATAGAGACATGGAAATCTTAACTGATTACGAAACAAGAAAGATTGTTTATCTTAAAGACCTAATACCTAATTGGTGGGGAGATAAAAGATATAATAAATAAAAAACAATTCTATCCGAATTGTTTTCTTTTATTTTTAAGTATCATTCTTTTCTTAAGTCTTTTCAATCTTCTAATCTTTCTTTTTAATATAATAAATAAAATAAAAAGAATAGATAATACTATTATTAAAGGTAAATTTTTCTTTAAAACTTTAGAAAAACTCATCTTAATCTTCTGATTTAAAAAAATATCTTCAGTAGTAATCAAATTTTCTTTGTAATAATAAGAAACAGTACCGATTTTATCACCTTTGTGATTCCTATAGTTTAATTCATCTAAACCATTATATTCAATTTTTAAATCATTTTTATTAAAATCACTCGGTAAAAACTTCTTAATATCTTTTCCTGTGTGAATCTTATAAGATTCTATTTTACTTAATACCACTGGAATATCTTTTATAATACTATTCTTTTCTAGCAATAATTGATCCTTATAGTTATCTTTCAAAAAAGAGATTAAAGAAATAGTATCTAAGGCATTATAATAATCGTAATTAATCAAATCAGCTTTTAAAACAATAACAATCATCTCATGACCATTAATATTACTTAAGGATGCCAAACAATAACCAGCATCAAGGGTAAAACCAGTTTTTGCACCAATTATTTGGGCATTAATAAATTCATTATCTTTACTATATGAATAAAAAGTAGATCTAACATTAAGTCCATTAGATAACTGATATTTCTTCGTCGTAAATATTTCTCTAAAAGTTTGATTCTTTAAAGAATATTCTAATAACTTTCTAACATCATCAGCAGTAGAGTAGTGGTCTTTATCATCTAAACCAGTAACGTTACTAAAATGAGTATTTTTTAAACCGATCTTCTTAATTAAATCATTCATCTTTTTTACAAAATTTTCTATGCTTCCACTGCTTAGAATTGCTATGGAATTAGTTGCGTCTGCTCCAGACGGTATAATTGATGCGTACAATAAATCTCTATAAGTGACTTTGTCACCAACTTTTAATCCAGCTCTACTAGCATCCCATCTAACAGTATTTAAAATTTTACTCGTTATGGTTACTTGTTCGTCAAGATTACTTATATTTTCAATAGCAGTAATAGTTGTTGCGATTTTTGTTAGAGAAGCAATAGAAGCTTTATTATTTGACTTAATTTCATATATAATATTTTTATCTTTTAAATCATATATTTCTACCATTTTTGAATTCACTTTTGGAAACTCTAATGCGCAAATAAAAAAAGGTGTAAATAAAAGAATTATTAAAATAAACTTTTTCATATCACACCTTCTTACTTTAATAAATTATAACATTAATAATTCGGAAATACCACGAAAACCCAAAATAAAAAAACTACAATTAATGTAGTTTTTTATCAGGTAGTTTAATATCTTTTGAGATATACCATACAAATATAGATCCAATAAAATTACCTATAATACAAATCACTATTGAAATATCAAAAGATCTAGCGATACCCATCGTGATAATATTTGCAATACAGTGTTGGAATCCACAAAATATAAATAATGGAATACCATAGATAATTCCTAAAGGAGTTCCTTTTCTATACATTAAAACCGCTATATACATTATAATTCCACAAAGAATACTCTTAATTAGGAAAGATAATGATAAATCCCAAGTAGCAACCTTTTTAACGGCATTGGCAAGTATGTCTTTATCAGCATAAGAGAATATTAATCCAAAAACATATCCTCCTATTAAGTTAAAAATTAATATTAGCAGTAAATCTGACCATTTAATCTTATCTTGAATTAAAAAACCACATTTACCAGTAAATAAATTTAATCCCATATAACATACTCCAAGAAGACCTAGAGCGAAAATAACAGGACCAATTGGATTACCTAATTTTAACAATGCATAATTTCCAAGACCAATTAATAATGAAGCTGCAATACTCTTATTAATTAATTCCATTTTAGACTTCATATAATCACCTTCTATATGATTATAGCAACAAATAAAAAAATTAAATCATCTCTTTACATAAAATCCAAAATATTTTACATAAATTTTTTTAATACAAATATAAATGAGTTTTATTAAGATATGTTATAATAAATACTGGTGAAAAAAATGAAAAAAATTAAGACTTCATTAATCCTTAATATACTAATTGTAATTTTCGTAACATTAGCTACAATATTTATGTTTACAGGCTTTAAGTTCATGCCATCTAATGATCTATTAAAAGCAACAAGTATTGAAATGTTTAAATTCTTTACCGTTGATTCTAATATATTAACAGGTATTTCATCTTTAGTATTAATAGTATATGAAATAAAAATTTTAAATAAAAAGATTAAAAAAATACCAAATTTAGTCTATATATTCAAATTAATGGGAACAGCTTCTTTATGTTTAACATTTATAACTACAGCAGTATTTTTAACCCCACAATATGGATTATATCCAATGTATAACAATTCTAATTTAATATATCATCTAATCGTTCCAATACTAGCTATTATTTCATACATATTCTATGAAAAGCATAATGTTAAATATAGACAAGCGCTTTTAGGTATTATACCAATGATAGTTTATTCAATATATTATATAGGAATGATACTTACTCATCTTAATTCAGGAGGATTAACATACAAATATGATTTCTATGGTTTCTTAAGAGGAAATATTAATAATATATGGATCGTAATACCTGTAATATATCTAATTACATATTTAATGTCTTTATTATTAGTTTATTTAAATAAAAAAGGAAAAAGAATAATTGAATAGTAAGAATTTTTATATTATAATTAATAGAGAATAAGGGTGATTGGCATGTTAAAAGCAATATGTTTAGGAAGAATTACATACGAAGTAAATTTAAATATTGATAAGATGCCTGAAGAAGGTTCGGTTAATGAATTTTTCGAAAAAGGTGGTAATGTTGGTGGTACAGCAGCTGTAATAGGATGTTGTTTAGCACGTTGGGGTATAGCAACAGCAGTTGCTGGTATTCTTGGAAACGATGTATGGGGAACCAGAGTTAGAAAAACTTTTGATTCAATGCATATTGATACAAGATATATAGAACCATCATACGATAATGACACACCTTTATCAGTAGTAATGATAAATAAAAGTACTGGCAAACATACAACATATAATTTGTCAGACAAATATATAAGTTTGAAAAAATGTGACTTCGACTTTACTCCAGATATTATCTGTGTAGATGGATATGATTCTGTACAAGCAAAAAATCTTCTTGAAAGATATCCAAATGCTTTATCTGTACTAGACGCAAGTTTAATAACTCAACCAGTTATAGATTTATTAAGAAAAGCAAAATATGTAGTTTGTACCAAAGAATTTGCCGAAAGAGTAGCAGCAGTAAAAGTTGATTTCCAACAAATGGAAACTTTAGTTGATTTATACCAAAGATTAAAGAAAAAATACCTAAATACGGAATTTGTTGTTACATTAGGTGAAAAGGGAGCTTTATACTGTATAAATAACCAAATTAAAATTAGCCCAAGTTTAAAAGTTAATGTTGTAGATACTCACGGTTGTGGTATTATATTTAGAGCTGCTTTCGCACATACTCTTGTAAATGGCGGAGATGTTGAAAAAGCAGTTAAAATGGGTTGTATTGCTGCAGGATTAGCTGCTGAAAAAGTAGGAACAACTGATGCAATTCCAACGCTAGAAGAGATGAAGAAATTATATGAACAGAATTATTAATGATCCTTTTACCGCTAGATTTCCTAGATTAGATATTCACGGCGAAACTAGAGCTACTTGTATAGCTGTAATTGAGTCGTTTATTAAAGATAATCTTAAATTAAAAGAAAAAAATATCGTAATAATCCATGGAAAAGGTACTGGAGCATTAAGAAAAGCAACACATGAATACCTAAAAAATCGTAAAAAAATCAATAAATATTACATAAATGGACTAAATGATGGTGAAACAATCATTGAATTAGACCTAAATTAGGCTTATTTAAGCCTTTTTTTAATGAAAAAGTATATTTATACCAACATAAAGACTTTTTATAGTAAAAAGCCTTATTTTTATTGATATTTCTGGGGAAAATTGGTATAATTAGTCACGAACCATCAAAAATAGGAACTGAAAAGTATAGCAAAATTTGACGGTTTTGATCGTTTGATGCTAAAATTAAAGCACGAATGAAATAAGGGGGAATTTTGAATGAAAGGATATGTGTTAGATTATATTAACGAAAACGAATTTAAAAAGCTTGAAAGAGCCCTAAAAAAATACAACATGTTAGCTTATAAAAAGCTTAATTTCGAGTATTATCCAGCATTAAGAAATGGAAAATTCGTTGGTGTTATGACTAGTCAAAATAAAAAGGCTGGTACTGAAACATATGAATTAAAATTACCAAGTGATAGTATGTTTACTCAAGTACATGGTGATGTTAAATTAATTTATACTGTTTATGTTAAAGAACAAACAATTATGTTAAACAATATAACTCCATCAGATATTCTTTTAGAAGGTCATCAATCCGAGTTAACTACTTATAAAGGAATCATGATATCTAAAAAGAACGCATCAAAAGATATGTTTAAGATTGACTTATTAAAAATGTTACAAGATAAATAATTTTTATCTTGTTTTTTTATGAAAACTTGCTAAAACTATCTAATTATATTAATATAAACGTCATTAAAGAAGGGGAAACTATGGCAAAGAAGTACTTATTACAATCGCTAAATATATGTTTAATGGTAGTATTAATGATATTACTTCTTATTGGTGTGCATAACACTAAAATAATAAGTTCCAAAAAGTGCATATTTCTTCTTATATCTTTTGTAGTGTTAATAACGTTAACAATAGCGTTATATTTAAGTAAAAAGAATAAACCATATAATATTGGAGTATTTATAACTATATTAGCAAACATCTTATTAGCTTTCGAAATATATACAATAAATAATAACTATGACTTCTTAAAAAACGTTACAAATAAAGAATATGAGTATAAAACATATGAAATATACGTTCAGAAGAGTAACACAATGTATAGTAGTTTAGAAAAACTAAACGGAAAAAAGATTGGTTTATTAAAAAACAATCAAGAAAACATTAAAGATTACATAAATAACATAATTGAAATAGATTATGAAGAATATAACACTGTTGATGAATTGTGTGAAGGAATAAAAAACGGAGAAATTCAAGCTTTTATAATTACACAAGAAAAAAAGCAACAGTTAGTTGATAATAAATATATAAATAAAATTAGAGTAATATATTCGAATAAAATAAAAAAGAATATCTAAAATAAAGTATCCATTCTAGATATTCTTAACGTTTTATTCTTTTCATTTGTGTTCTCATAAGGATTAGCATTAGATTCATATAAAGAATATAAATAATCATCTTTAACAAAAGTTTCTTCTACCATCTCAGGAAATTCATATGAAGTAGATTCTTCTTTTGTATAATCTTTTATTTCCGGATTATATTTATATATTTGCAAAATCGAATTATCTTTTTTACCGAAAGACCTACTAAGTAATAAATAATCTTGACCTTCTTTTTCGTAAAAAGATATTCCTTGAACTTTATTAGGTATCTCAGAAGTACCTTGAAGCTTTAATCTAACAGTTTTGTCTGGATCAACAGAAATACTATATCTCTTAATACGACCTTTATTAAAAAGAGAAAAATTACCAACAAACAATTCGTTATCTTTAACAGTTAGAAAAGAAACGGCAGTAGAAAATGGATTAACATAATTTGGTAAGCCCTCACCAAGATATAAATCTTGATAATAAGTTCTTCCTGTTGCATCATTAACTATAGAAGCTTTTTTATAAGCATCAACCATTCCATTTTTAGAAGCAACCCATATCAAATCATTGTTTTTATCATAAGAAATACCACCAACGTGAGCATTATTCTTTAAAGTACATATATTTATAAAATGACCATAATTGTCCATAGTTAATATAACAGAATTAAATTCTCCATGATATTCATAAAAAGACACGTAAATATATTGATCATCAAACGTTAAACCTTGCGGAACGAAGTTAGTATTTTGAAACACACGATTAAAAGTATCTTCAAAATGATAACTTTGGTTTTCAAAAGATTCTTCAGTATAATGTTTAGGATATCTTACACCATAAACAAATTGATTTTTAAAATCAAAGTGCATAGAGGTAGACGTAAACAATAAAGTTGTCAAAGTAATAGCAGCTATTGCTTTTTTAGTTGAATTCATACTGTCACCCCTAACTTACGTAGTAGTATAACAAAAATATCAAAAAAATGAAAATTTTAAACAAAAAAATAAAAAATATGATATATTAAATAAGAGAAATTTGGGGTGAGTACATGGCAAAGAAAAAATCTAAAACTCAAAAATACAAAAAAAATATAAAAGATAAACAAAAAAAACAACAAAAAAAGATTATTGAAGAAACACAAGCAATGCAAAAAATAAGCGAGAGTGGAGCTACAAAAGCAACTTTAGCTAAGCAATCACCTAAGGTAAAAGCCAAGAAAAGTACTACATCCAAAACAACTAAACCAACAATAGTTGAAAAAGAAAAAATTAATTATAATGTTGTTCTTAATAATAAAAAAGATGACAAAAAAAATAAAACAGCAAAAACAACTACAAAACCAGATAAAAAAATTGTAAAAAAAGATGACGTAATATATAACTTGCCATTAACTCAAGAAAAAGCTAAACCAAAGAAAAGTACATCACCAATCAAAAAAGAAAGCATTAAAAGTATTTGGTTAGCATTTATTACAACAATATCATTAATTTGTAAAAAATTTATTGGTAACATAAAAGCTTATTTTAAAAAGAAAAAGACTAAAAAAATCGAAAAACAAGCTATTAGAGAATTTGAAACTCAAGTTAATGAACCAGAACCAATCGATACAGAAAATGAAGAATTATCTAAAGAAGAGATAAAAGAACTAAAAAGAAAAGAAAAACAAAAAGAAATAAGAAAAAAGAATATCTTTATTCGTTTAATCTATGATCTTGTATCAAATAGACATATACTATTTAATGCTGTATTGATTATGTTTTTTATAGTTTTATTAATCGGCTTAATTAGAATAGAAGTAGTAAGTAAAGGAACAATACTATATGTTACTCTAATAGCTATCTTCTTAATGTCTGTAGCTATATCTTATAATAGATATTTAAGCGGTAAAATATATACAATATTATTATGTTGCATAATGGGATTCGCAATCTATAGAATGCAATATACATATGATTTCATAAGAAATATGAATTCAGCAATCTATGAATATAAAACATATTATGTAGTTACTTTCAATAATTCTCAAAACAAAAGTATTTTTAACATCAATAATAAAAAAATTGGATTATTAAACGAAAATACAATTAATATTGAAAGGAAACTAAATACAAAGCTAGATAAAGTAAACTATATAGAATATGACAATCTAAATGATCTGTTCAGCGATTTTTATGATCAACATTTTAGAGCAGTATTAGTTAACGAAAATCAATACAAATATTTAAAGAATCATATTGATGAAAACGCAAGAGACGTTAAAATACTATATGAGTTTAAAGCAAACGCTAAAAAGTAAGTCGAAAGGCTTACTTTTTTAATGTTAACCAAGTTGACACGGACTTATGGGAAAAAGTAAAAAAAGAAAACAAATGTACGTTTCCGTTCTTGAAAACTAATTACATCAATTTTATAATAAAAGAGAATAAAAAAGGTAGGGTTATTATTCTAGAAAGAGAGGAGTTATGACAAGCATAGAAGCGTGGGATATTTTCTTTAAAAGCGGGAAAATCCTCGATTATTTAGTATATTTAAAAATTAAACAAAATGAAGTATTAAAAAGCACAAATAACTAAAAAGTTTGGTATAATAACAATAGGTGGTTAAAATGAAAACAAAAAGAATCTTTGCATATATTATTGATATTGTATTAATCAGTGTTGTAGCCAATTTAATATTTGGTTGGGCATACAGAAATACAAATTATGCTGAATTTCTTGATAAAAATAAGATGTATATTGATCAACTAACAAAATATGGATCAACCGAACCAACAGAAGAAGAATTAATTGATATAGTATATGATTTAAACAAGATAGAAAGTCCGCTATTAATTATCACTTTAGGATTAACTGTATTCTATTTTGGTATTGTTTCATTTGTGTTTAATGGCCAAACTATTGGTAAAAAAATAATGCATATCAAAGTTGTACCAATGAAAGGTAAAAAACTTAATCCAGGTTTATATATGATTAGAGAGTTAATTCTTACTAATTCCATATTTAAACTACTAGATATAATAAATGTGTCAGTTGCTAGTAAACCAACATGGGCTGTATGTAATACAATACTTACATACTGTGAAAATTTCACAATAATTATCCTTTTAGGAGTAATGATATTTAGAAACGATGAACGTTCACTACATGATATTATTTGTAAAACTAATGTTATAGAATTAGAAAAAGAAAAATAGTTTTATTTTTAGTAATAAGATGTGTTATAATATAAATTGATATAATATAGAAGTAGAGGAGTGAGGATATGAAGACTTACAATACAATGTCTGCTAATCCAACATTAATGACTATAATAAACGAAAAGTTTAATGAATTACTTAACAATGGTAGGATTCATTATAACAATTTAGGAGACTATGGAGTAAAAGAAGTTGCAAAAGGGCAATACATCGAAGATTTAGATGATGAAAAATTTAACGCTTTAAGTTTACTTAGAGGTTTAATTTCACTTAAAAATGATATGCCTGCAAACAGTCTATATGACTTCCCTGGTTTAACTATTAATGGTCAAAAAATGCATTTAGTTATTCCTGTAACAAAAGCATTTGAGGTTGCAGATAAAGCAAAATTCTTAGAAGAAAAACTAAGTGAATATGGTTTAAAATTCCCTGCTCAACTATATCAATTAAGAAAAGAGAATAGAGGTCAAAATCTACCTGGTAAAGATTTTCCACCTCCAGTTCCAAAAACTATGGATAAATCAGATGCTGAATATGAAAAATATTTAGAAGAGTTCTATAAAGCACACGGAGTTAGCAAAGTATCAGATGGTTTAGCATTTAGAAAACCATATGATCATGAAGAAATAGATTATGGTCAAGCTAACGAAAAGAAATCTGGCTATACAAATGAATATTATCAAGATCAACTTGAAAAAAACGCCAAAGGAAAAGGAAGAACAGTTTCAGCTCCTATAGGAGAAAGATTAAAAGTTAAATTTAAATCGCTAGTTAACCCAGATTTAAAATTTGAAAATGATAAAGTAAAAACAAGTTTAAATTGGCAAAAAATAAAATCTAATGCAATTAAAATAGCCGCTGTGGGCGCAGGAGTAGTTGGTGCTGGTATATTATTAAATACAAATCCAGTATTATTAGCTATGTTAGGTTCTGCATTCGGTCTTGGTGCTTTAGCACGTTATGTTCGAAATAAACGTCTAGAAAAGAAAGTAATTCGTCAAATCGAACAAGAAGAAGCTCAAAAGAAAAAATGGGAAGAAAATAGAAGGAAAGCAGAAGAGGCTAAAGCAAAAGAAAAGGAAAAAGAAGCCGGTAAAGGAGAAGGTAAGAAACCCGAACCATCTGCAAGACCTCAACCAAGTCCACAACCACAACCAACTCAACAACCTCAACCAAGTCAACAACCAAATCCAACTCAGAAACCACAAACAAATAACGATGACGATGACTATGTATATGATGTTGAAGGCTTAACAATTGCTGAAGGAGAATTAAATTTAGATAACGCAGAGTTCATCCGTATAAATCAAGAACTTAATGTAGTACAAGCAAGAATACTTGAATTATCTAATCAACCTGAAACTGAAGAAACAAAAGCAGAATTACATCAACTTAAAGTTGAACAGGTTAAGTTAATGAAAGATAGATTAGAAGTAGCTACAAGATTAGTTGAAAGACAACGAATAATGCTAGACGACTTAGATCGCTCTGCAAGAAAAAGATAAAAAGGAGGATTTTTAATGAAAGAAGGAATTATAGTTACGTTAGAAAATGGCTCACGCTACTATTTAGCAGCCGAAACTATCGACGAAGAAACAAAGAAAAAGTACTTCTTAGGAGTAGGTATTACTGATCAAGACGAAATCAACTATACTGAAATAGGTTTGTTCTTAGCTGAACAAGACGATGAAGATGAATATTTAACAAGACTTGATCCAAAGAGTCAAGAATACTTAAATATTATGACTGAACAGTTCTATGATAACCTAATCGAAGAAAATCCTGGAATAGAAGAAGAACTATTAGATAAATTATCTAAAATAATTGAAGAAAATGGGTAGTCAATACTACTCATTTTTTTATACATTAAATTATGATATAATAAAAAAAATAATAGGTGATGAATAATGAGAGATCTAAAAACATGTAGAATAAATGATTTGGATGATATATTCTATGCAACAAAAGAAAGTCAAGGCACAAACAATGCTCTATTAGCAATAAAATATGTTTTATTTGACGATGAATCAGTTTTCCAAGATGAAGACCACGAAGGAAATAAATATTTATACATTTCAAGTGCAAATAATGCTAGAAAAAAAGCTATGATTCTTCAGAAAGATGATTTGGCACATATATTAATAAAATATTGTATGCAATCATTCGGTTTAAGGGGAAAAGATTTCAACGTTACTGACGATGAAATAGTAACTAATGAAAAAAGAATAAAAAAACTTAAAATTAGCGCCCACGAAATGATAGAACAAGTATCATTTATAGCTATGGGCGATATTTATAAAGCATATGAGTATCTATATGGAAATAAAGAATTGTTACTAGACGTGGTAGATTATATGTTGAATGAAAGATACATAAGCGAATTAAAAGATTCCCTTGACAATTTCTCAGGTATTATCGATAATAATGACATAAGTACGGAGACACGTTATGCTTTCTATGATGCATATACAAATCTAGATGAAAACTTCTCTGAACTAAAAAGAAACAATCCTGATTATATCAAGTAGAAAGGAAGATAAAAAATGGGAAAAGGAAAAGAATTAGCAAGTAAAGGAAAAGGACTAATAGGAGAATTTAAAGAATTCATTCTACGTGGAAACGTAATGGATATGGCAATCGGTGTTATCATCGGTGCTGCATTTAAAGATATTGTTGATGCTTTAACTGCAGACTTCATTAGACCATTAATTGATGGTATTGGCGGTGCTGAAGTAGCTGGTACAATAAAGATTTATGGTGGTCAGGTATTAAACTGGGGACATTTCGTAACTGCAGTAATTAATTTCTTAATCATTGCTTTAATACTATTCTTCTTACTTAAAGGATTCAACAAACTTACTTCTATTGGCAAGAAAAAAGAAGAAGAAGCAGAAGCTCCAGCAGTTGTTAAAACTGATGAAACTATCCTATTAGAAGAAATTAGAGACCTATTAAAAAAAGGAAGTAAATAATACTTCCTTTTTATTTGTACATTAATGGTGCAAATAATGCAATTAATGAACCAAGAAACATAGATAGCGCCATAATCCAACCAACTATTTTAAATAATAATTTTCTTTTCTCATGAGCTGTACGTTTTTTCTTTGGAGGTTTAACTTTTTCAGCTTTAACCTCAATTTTTTCTATTTCAGCTTTGTTATCTTTTTCTTTTCTAATTTCGTTTTTTAAATCCTTTTTGGCCATTTAAATCACTCCAAACTATTAATAATCTAACATATTTTTAATCTTTAGTAAATAACTAATTAATTTATAAATATAAATATACTAAATTTAACTATTTTTTGTTATAATAAATAATAGAGGTGGTATAGGATGTCACAAGCTTTAGCAATATCTGCAGCAAACCTAGATGCAATAGAACAAAACTTGCATAATGTAGCAGATGAATTATCTGGTGTTATCCAAAATGTTAATGGCGTTAACTACAAGATGAATAACGTTGAAGCCAAAGTAGAATCTCTAAACGACGAGGTAAAAGGCCTAGTAAAAGAAATTAGAGAAACTACCATTATGACAAACGCCCGCCAAAATATAATGTATAACAATGACCAAATTGATAAAAGATTTGGCTATTACGACAATGTAAGAAGAACAACTGAAGCTATAGTTGAGGCAGTTGAAAAATCTAACATTACAAAATCATCTCTTCAAAAACTAAGAGAAGAATTAATTATAAATAATCCAAATTACTGGTTAGCTCCTGCATTAGCTACTATAGTATCATGGTTATTAGACGATCGAGCTAATGCTCAAAAAGAACTAAATAACGCTTTAAGATTAGATAACGAGAAAACTTCATTGTTCTTTGCTCTAATTAATTTAAAATACAAAAGACTCGATACATCAATAAACTGGCTTAATAGATATTTATCTATTCAAGATCCAACCAATTTAGATAAAGACTTTGTAACTATCCTAGATTTAGTTGCAACTGGCGCTTTTGGAAACGAAGAAAAGATTATAGTACTAAACAAGATAAAAGACTGGTTTACTCGTTTAGCATCTGTACCAAAAGTAAGAGTAAAAGCAGTAGAAAAATGGGAAGAATATATTGATGGTATTGAAGATAAAATCATTTCAATGCCAGTTCTTGAACAATTTTGTTCAAATGTAAGCCCCCTAAAAAATAATCTAATGATTACTTCATCATATTATCATTTGTTAGATGACTTTACTGAAGTAACAAAAAATAGTAAAAGTAATAAAACAATTAATAACATTTTAAAAGATTTAATATACAACTTTGAAGAAAGCGAAAACGTATATCAAAGTGAAAATTTAAAGAATAATTTAATATTACAATGTAATGGTAATAGAGAAGAAGCAGACAGATTATATAAAAAACAACGTTCAATATATGACGAAAGATCAGACCTAATAAGTTTACTATCAAATATTGTAATCTATGACAAAGAATACAAAGTAAGCAACGAAACACAAAAAATGGCATTATCTTTTGTTAAATCATATATTAAAGAAGCACTATTTAATAAAAATAATAAAATATATAAAGGTGACATCAACATTAAAATTAATAATTTCGAAACCAAAACAACTGATGGTAGAAATACTGAAGATATCAAAAAAGATGTTTCGCTATATATAAATCAAGAATTTAATGATGATGGTAAAGACTTAATTGTTACCTTATTAATAGTTAATATAATAGGAATTATTGGAATCTTTATAACATTAAAAAGCAAAATATTAAGTACTATTCTAATTGCTTTATTAGTTATTGGAAATCTAATACTATTCTACAAATTACATAAACGTACAAAAACTCAGGAAGAAGCTAAAAAAGCTTTGTCAAAAGCATTAAGTGATGCTTTAGAAAGAATAACAGCTGAAGTAATCGATTATCAAAACATTTTAATAGATGATCAAAACAAATTTAACGAATTAAATGTTTTCTTAGACAACCTAAAAGCTGAAGACTTCTTAAATTCAAATAACGAACGTAATATAGAAATAGGTGATTAATATGAAAGAAGAAGGTTTAAAACCTATTGAAGAAGAACCAAAAAAAGATGAAATTAAAGAATTAAATCTTCCAAACCTTAAAAAAACAATCATTGAAAACGAAGATTTAATTGTCAAACTACCAGAATGGAGTATTGAACCTCCATTAGAAATCAACAGAGGACAAAAATGACATACGATGACTGGTTACTAATAATCAAAAAATTAGAAAAAAGCACTAATAAAGAAGATGTAGAAAAATTTAATAACGAGCCTCTTAACGAGAACTTAAGCGAACTACTAAGACCTAAGATTAAATCAATGATTTATAATCGTTTATATAATACGATAAATAATTTAATTGATAACTTAGAAAATGCTTTTGAATCAGAAGAAGAATTAGATTTATACATGGTTAACTTCAAAAAAAGTATTAATCAAACTAAAGAATTAATAAAATGCAATCAATTACTCGACCCTGATAAAGTTGAATTGGATTTAAAAATAAAATTAGAAACAAATAAAACATATGATATTTTAATCACCGAATCTAAAAAAGATCGTGATGATGGTGTATTAGAATCAATAATAAATCGAAATAGAATAAAATGGAGTGATGAAAATGAATTACCAGGAAGCTAAAGAATATTTAAAGAGATATCTAAAGGCTAGAATTCCAGTAATAATAATTAATTCAGTAGAAAAGAATCGTATCTTTAGATTACTTAAAGAGTTACAAGAAGAACTAAGTATGAACTTTACATCATATCAAATGTCTCAAGGAATGATAGATCTAAAGACTAATACAGTACTTAATGACGAAAAAACAATTATGAGTGCTTTAGATTTTATATCTGAAGAAATAAAAATTAAAGAAAACTGTAACTACATTCTAAGTGATATATCAGATATAAGTGTATCCAATACTGTTTCAAGATATCTAGCAGATATAATTGAAAAATCAGAAACAATGTCAGGAACTGTGATTATTATTACTACTGAACCAGTATGGAACAATATAGCTCGTTTAGGTATCGGATTAAAATTAAACTATCCAAATGATCGTGAACTAACTGAAACGATAAAAGAAACAATCAACCCATATAGAAATCAATTACAAATTGAATGGGATGAAACAGATTATATAAATGCTGGTACATACCTTCAAGGACTTAGTGAGATGGAAGCCAAAAATATTATTTCATCACTACTAGTTAAAGGTACAGTAACCAAAGACGATTTAATGGAATTAAAATTTTCAAAACAAAAACTATTTAATGAAATAGCTGGACTTGAAGCCATTCCAATTGATGAAGACTTTGAAATAGCTGGTTTAGATGTTTTAAAAGAATGGTTATATGAGAAAAAAGTATTAATGGACCCAACTAAAAAAGAAGAATTACAAAGAAGAGGTATTTCTTCACCTAAAGGAATACTTCTAACTGGTGTTCCAGGTTGTGGTAAAAGTTTATGCTCAAAAGCTACGTCACAAATATTTAATATTCCATTATATAGATTAGATTTAGCAACAGTTCAAGGCGAATATGTTGGTCAATCAGAAAGACAATTAAAAGAAGCTTTAGATACTGCAGAATACGTTTCTCCTTGTGTTCTATGGATTGACGAAATAGAAAAAGGTTTAAACGATAATAATTCAGCGGTTACATCTAAAATGATTGGTCAATTCTTATTCTGGTTACAAGAAAATACAAAACCAGTATTTGTAATAGCATCTGCTAATAACGTTGATACACTTCCTCCAGAATTAATCAGAAAAGGACGTTTCGATGAAATATTCTTCGTTGATCTTCCAACTGAAAACGAAAGACGCGAAGTATTAAAACTATACGCAAGAAAATACCTAAAAGTTGAAATAGGGGATAGTTTACTAAATCAACTAGTAAGTATTACAGAAGGCTTTGCTTCATCAGATATTGAATCTACAATGAGAGGAATTGCTTATAAATTAATTGCTAATAAAGAAATGCAATTGAGTGAAGAACTAATTGTCAATGAATTATCTAAAGTAATGTCATTAACAAAGACAAATCCTGAAAAAATAGAAAAAATAAGAAAATGGGGTAGAGAAAGAGCAGTTGCTGCTTCAAGGAAATAAAAACTACTATAATTTAGTAGTTTTTTCTTGATATTTCCTTGACATTATTTGACTAGAGCAATATAATTAAGATGTAAAATACAAATGAAGGGAATTGGTAAAAATGCGTCAATTAAATGAACTATTTCAAGAACTAGGAATATCTAAAGTAAGATTGGCAAAATACTTAGGAGTATCTAGACAAATGGTCTATAACTACTTAGAATTAAACGATATCAATAAATGGCCAAAGGAAAAGAAACTACTATTATTTAAACTATTAGATGTTTCTGATGCTAAAGATATTGATGATATCAAAGTAACTACAGATTATTTAATGAACGTAGAGAGTAGGTTAAATCAAGGAGTAAAAAGTGCTTCTGAAATTGAAACTGGATTTGATCTAAAAGGATTAGATAAAAACTCATATACTCTTCTAAGTGATATTACATATCTATTAAAAGAAAAGTTATGTGATGAAACTAAAAAAGATGAAAACTATTATGCAATATTATATCTATACCACCTACTTCAATCTTTAGATAATGTTCCTGAAATTAAATATATCTTTGGATATATGAGTAAAACTACTGGCTTTACCAATCCAGAAGAATATAAATTCCAAGAAGATAAACAATTCATTTTTGAAGGTATCTTATATTCAGCTTTAACATTATATAATAATGGAGGAGCATCTCGTTCTAAACTAGCTGAATCACATAAGAGATTCGTTCAAGAAATTGAACAAAAAAATGAAGAAAAATTATCTCGTACACAACAATTAAATACAATCAAGATTCAAGCATTAAAAGAATTAGGATATACAGAAATCAATGAATCTAATGCTGCTGATGTCTTTGAAAAAATTGCTGAGATTCAATCAAGAAAGGTTTAATCCTTTCTTTTTTTATAATAAAAATAAATTAAGTATAATGAAAAAAAGATCTCATAATGATATAATAGAAACAGGTGATAAGAATGGAAGAAGAAAAAATAAAGCTATTATATGAAATCATAACAAAATTAAAAGGCGAAATGGTTATACTAAAACATCGACACAGCCCAAATGGTGAATTTATAACTGAACAAGTTATATTCGGTAAAACAACCGGCCAGGAAAGATTTGATTACTGGACAGCATATCAAAACGTTTTAATTAGTCAAAATAACTATATGGGAAATATAGCAAAAATATCATTATTAAATGATGAAATTATCTACCAAGACGAAAATATGGTAGCTAAAACACTATAAGATTCAATCTTTAACAAACAAAGTAAAATTATTTGTTTGTTTTTTTATTAAAAAATAAATACTACCCCCCCCTATTATATTAATTTAGAGTAGGGGGAGTATTTATATTAGAAATAGATAAAATACATAAATACAGACCTTAAAACGGTTTTTAAAACAGGCATCGAGAATTAAATAAATGTATAATTAATTATCTCATTTCCTTTCTAAAAATATAAATAATTACAAAATTAATTATATTTTAAAAAAATACAATTCCCCTATCAATAATAATAAAAATAGGGGACTTATATTAAGAAACGAGTTGATTAACTAATCATCTAAATTTATTTCATTTCCTAATTGGAATCGAGGTGATGAACTAATCATCTATTTAAATCTCGCGGACGCTAAAAAATAACCAAAACGATTAATTAATCATCAAATCATAATTCGTTTCCAAATGCGCCTAAAAACATCGTTCCACGAGGTGATAAGTTGTCCATCTTTTAATATCTCGATTCCTATTTCAAAATAGGTATATTCCACGAGATGAATAGTTAATCATCTTTATAGATCTCGATGACAAATATAAAAATAATAAATTATAAATTAATAATTAAATTTTATAAATTCTAAATTATCTAAATTTAAATTAAAATAATAGAGGAGTATCATTATTTAAAAAAATAATTATAATATAAAAAACACATATATATAGCTTATTCTTTATCAAAATCAAACTTCGTATAATATATATTATGTTAACCTAAGAAAGAGACAAAAAACATATAACCTATTATATAAATTAAAAAACCAATATTACTATTGGTTATCTTTTTACTATTTGATCAGCTTTATAACAAGTTACATCATCATATATTGTATTTCCATTAGCATCCTTAGTTTCATATTTACAAGCACAAACACCAGTATTAGTATTACAATTACAATCTTTAGATGCACGACACTGATTTGTATGAATTGTTTCACTGTTTTGAGGACTAGAATAAGAACCTCGATTATTTGTTACACCAGTAAGTTTATCTACTTCTGAATTACCTTTTGATTTCAATTCTTGATACCCTGCTGTAGATATAACAAAGTATCCCCCACCCTTCACAGCATACATCTTATCTAACTTAATTAATAATTTATTAAATTCTTGTAAAGCAACTAAGCAAGTATTGTAATTATTTTGATCGCAAGGGAATTTATAGAAAGTACTAGTAAACCAATTCCCTACTTGATTATAAGTGTAATTTTGAATGTTTTGAATCATCTTAGGATTCTTTTTATATGTTTCTAATAAACCTTTAATAGGTTCTAAATCCTGAGCAGAATCAGAAACATAAAATTTAGTTAAAGCAGTATCTACCTGACTCTTATAGTCAATAGTAATATAATTTAAATATTTCTTACCAAATATAACTACCAATACAATAACAAGAATAATCCCTAATTTGATTAATTTATTAATTAACTTTTTCTTCTTTTCAGGATCAACTTCAACTGCTGCAGGTTGTTGCACAGGTTGCTGTTGCATTGGTTGTTGCATATATGGATTTGGACCAGGTTGCATACTCCCACCCATAGGCATTTGATTATTCATAGTAATCCTCCTCATCAATTTTATTTCTTGGATGATATTTATAATCACTCTTTAATTTTTCATTAACTAAATGAGCATATATCTGCGTAGTTGATATATCTTCATGTCCTAATAATTCTTGAATAATTCTTAAATCTGCTCCATGTTTTAACAAATGTGTAGCAAAAGAATGTCTTAAAACATGTGGTGATACATCTTTATCAATTCCTTTAATCTTACATCCTTTCTTAATTATCTTAAAAAAAGCCTGTCTTGATATATTAGTTTTAGCATTAGATATAAATAAATAATCAGATATAGTATTACCTAATATTAAAGGACGATAATCATTAATATATAAATCTAAATACTTAATAGCTACATCAGAAATTGGTACAATACGTTCTTTTTTACCTTTACCGAAAACTCTAACAAAACAATTATGTAGATCAACATCATTAATCTTCAAATTGATTAATTCAGAAATTCTAAGACCAGATGCATATAATAACTCAAGCATCGCCTTATTACGATAATCATACATAGTATTAAGTTTAATATCTAATAATCTATCAATCTCTTCTTCAGTTAAATAATTAGGTAATTTTTTGGGTAACTTAGGAGCTTGTATATTATTACAAGGATTCTCTCCAATAATTCCTTCGTTAACTAAAAACTCATAAAAAGAATTGATTACAGTAAGATAATGAGCTACAGTTCTAGCACTATCATTTTTTAAAGATTCAAGATACTTTTTAATATCTTTAAAAGATAATGATTTAAGTTCACCATTAAAATAAATATCAAAATCTTTAAGATCATTTTTATAACTTTTAATAGTATTTAAAGATAACTTTCTTTCAAAGTTTAAATAATCTAAATATTTGATTATTAAATCACTAGGTGAATACTCCATAACTCCAACCACCCTACTATTATGATTATAGAATAAAATAGAATAAAAGTAAATAAGATTAAAAAAAGACTTTTTCAAGTCTTTAATTATTCAGCTCCAGCTACTCCTAGATGTTCGTAAGAATACTTTTTAAGTAATTTCTTTACTAATTTACCATTTTCAATCGTAAATTTATAATCATATACATTTTGTCCATATTCTTTATTATCTGAATCTTCATAGAATGAAGTAACAGCATAGAAATGATCATTTTTAAATTCTACATTGTCACCTTTAAAATACTTTTCTTCTCTATCTTTACCATCACCGTTATATACAATGTACTTGTTGCAAGTAAAATTATCAGCTCTATCTTCTTCGTCTAGGTCATCACAAGAATCATAATAATTTACTCTATCTAAAACTTCATTTTTAGAATCAACAGCAAGCCATTCACCATGCATAGTATCATCTGACCATTTAGAGAATAAAACATTACCAGTAGAATTAACAACATTTGCAGTTATAACAGTAACTACCCATGGATCTCCTTCAGGTCCAGTAGCACCTTCATTAATAGAATAATAAATTAAATATTGATCACTAGATTTAGCATCATTTAAAGTAGATATTGTATTCTTAATATAATCAATATCTTCATTTACTTTTTTAGCATAATCTTTTTTATCAACTAAAACAAATGCTTCGTTAAGTTTTTCAATAATATTTCCATTGAAGTAAACTTCTTTTCTAATAGAATTCTTACTACCTTCATAATAGAATGCAACTAAATCATAGTTTTTATTATTAAGTTTCACACTTATAGTTGAAGAATTAATTAGTTTATATTTTGAATTCGCTTGTGGTTTAGAAACTTCTTCTTGTTTTTGTTCTTCTACAGGTTCTTCATTCGTATTCTCAGTATTAGCGTCCTTATTAATTTCTTGTTTAGCTTCATTGTTTGAAGAAGCCTTTTTTAAAAGTTTTGGTCCATAAAGGCCAATGCAAACTCCAATAGCTAAAACTACTAAACATAAAATAAATGTTTTAGCATTATTTCCTTTCTTATTCTGCATACTTACATTAGAATTATTGTTTTGTTCTTCAAAGTTGTATTGATTAGAAAAATCATTATTCATATCACACTCTCCTATAATTATTATATTATACAAATATTCAATATACACTATTTTTATAAGTATTTGACAAATTTATTTGATATAATATATTCGGGTGATGGAAATGGAAATTCTAGCAGATATCTTAAGACCTAAATGTCTAGATGATATTATTGGTCAGCAACACCTAGTTGGAAAAGATAAAATAATCAGAAATTTAGTTAATAATAATCACCTAGTAAGTATGATACTTTATGGAAAACCTGGTACAGGAAAAACATCTATAGCTTACGCTATAGCTAATGAAATTAAAAAACCATATCGTATGTTAAATGCTACAATCAACAACAAACAAGATTTTGATATCATCATTGAAGAAGCTAAAATGGAAGGCGAAATGATTCTAATAATGGATGAAATACATCGCCTAAATAAAGATAAACAAGATCTACTCCTACCCTATATTGAAAATGGCTTAATAATACTAATTGGTATGACAACTGCAAATCCATATCATAAAATTAATCCAGCAATTAGAAGTAGATGTCAAATATTCGAATTAAAAGAATTAACTGTTGATGACATAAAAGAAGGTTTAGATCGAGCTAAAAAGAATTTAAAAGGAATTAAATTAGATGAAGATGCAAAATCAACAATAGCTAGATTATCATCTGGAGACTTAAGAAGTGCACTAAACCTTTTAGAAGTAGCATATTATGGTTCAAAAAACAAACATATAACATTAGAAGAAGTGGAAAAAATCGATGCTAAAGCAGTATTCTTCTCAGATGCAAATGAAGATGGGCATTATGATGTCTTATCTGGACTTCAAAAATCAATTAGAGGATCAGATGTTAACGCTTCCCTACACTATCTAGCAAGACTCATAAATGAAGGAGACCTTGATAGTATCTATAGAAGACTAAGTGTAATAGCTTATGAAGATATCGGCTTAGCTAATCCATCTATTGGACCTAAAGTAATGGCAGCGATCCATGCCGCAGAATTAGTAGGACTTCCAGAAGCAAGGATACCTTTAGGAACATTAGTAACTGAAATGGCATTAAGTCCGAAAAGTAATAGTGCTATATGTGCAATTGATGAAGCATTAAGTGATATTGAAAATGGAACAACAGGTAATTTACCAGTTCACATTAAAACCAATTCACCACTATATAAATACCCACATAACTATCCTAATTCCTGGGTTGAACAACAATACTTACCAGATAATATCAAAGATCGTGTATATTATCATCCAAAGAATAACAAATATGAAGATAATTTAAATAAACTACATAATGAAATGAGAGGTAAAAAATAATGAAAGTAAGTTTATTAGGAACCGGTGCTTATGGTATCGCTATGGCTATGATGCTAAATAAAAATAACAAAGATATCATCATGTGGACCGAATCAGAAAAAAAATTAGAAGATTACAAAAAGAATGGTTGTATTAAAGATATTATTCCAGGACTAGAATGCCCTGAAAATATTAAATTAACTAATTCATACGAAGAAGCAATAAAAGGAAGAGATGTCATCTTCATCATGAGTACTGCTCACTTTGTAGGAAGCATCTGTGATGCAATCAAACCATATTTAACAAAAGATCAAGTTGTTTGTATTGCATCAAAAGGTATAGAAAATAATAGTTGCGAATTCTTAAGTAATATTGCAAAAGAAAAGTTAGATACTAAAAAAGTATGCATTATTTCCGGTGGATCATTTGCTATAGATATGGCTAATAATAATCCAGTAGCATTAACTATTGCATCTCACTCAAGAATAGCAAGAAAAAAAGTTAAAAAAGCGTTACAAAGTGATACAGTAAAACTAAGAGAATCAACTGATTTAATAGGTGTTCAAATTTGTGGTTCAATCAAAAACGTAATCGCCCTTGCAGCAGGTATGCTAGATGGTATGGGTTACCCTGAATCAACTCAATGTTTCCTTATCACAGAATCAATTCATGATATTAAATGGTTAATTAAATCATTAGGAGGAAGACCTAGAACCATCCTATCATATGCAGGAGTTGGTGATTTATTATTAACTTGTACAAGTACTAAATCAAGAAACTTCTCATTTGGTCGCGTAGTAGGATCTGGAGCAACTAAAAAAGAAAAAGAAGAATTCTTAAAGACAACAACAGTTGAAGGATACTACACACTAGAAAGCATTTATAAATTAGTAAGAAAAAGAAAAATAAAAATGCCAGTAGTTAACCTTATCTATGACATAATCATGAATGATAAAGATCCACATCTACTAGCAGAATTCTTAATTAATAAAGAATAAAAGATGTAAGAAAAACTTACATCTTTTTTTATTTGTCTTCGTCTTCTTCCTCTGAAGAAGAATCTTCTTGAGGAGTTTCATCAGTAATATCTAAATAACCATTAATGGTTTCTTTAATATGTTGAGCCTCATCATCATCTTTAGCATTAGCAAGTAAAAGCTCTAGATAAGTAGTATTCTCACAGAAAGTAACATCTGGATTATTAATTGGACTATCTTCGATAATTTTTTCTACTTTATCTAAGTTATCATTTTGTTCCATTTAAATCACTCCCCATATTCATTATATCATTAAATACAAAACTAGCAATACAAAAACCTGCAGCATTAGGTACAAAAGCAGTAGATCCAGGATTTCTAGATTTAATTTTTTTAGGTAGTTCTTTACTACATAAAACATTAACTCTTTTACTAATTCCATTTTCCTTTAATATTTTTCTCATCGCTTTTGCTAATGGGTCATTATTAGTTTTCCAAATATTAGTAATTTCTAGTTTCGTAGGATCAACTCTATTACCAGTTCCCATTGAACTAATTATTTTAACTTTATTATCTAAACAATTCTTAATTAATAAGTATTTAGTAGTTACAGTATCACAGCAATCGATTACATAATCAAATTGCTTAATATTAATTTCATCAAAATTAGCCTCATTAAGAAACATTTCCTTATCAACTATATTGATACTAGAATTTAATGATTTAGCTCTTAAAACAGCTTCTTTTACTTTAGAATGGCCAATATTATCTCTTGTACATAATAATTGACGATTTAGATTGCTTTCTTGAAAAACATCGCTATCAATTACAGTAATATTATTAATTCCCATTCTAACTAAGGCTTCAAGGCAAGCTCCACCTACTCCCCCTACTCCAACTATTAAAATATTAGAATTAATAAACTTATCTAAATCACTCATATTAAATAATAAATTAGTACGTTCAAACATCTAAATCACCAAGAATATTATAGCATAAAAAAACCAAGGGTCATCTACTAGTGATAAAAAACCTGTTACTCACAGGTGGGCATCACATGATTTATCTTAGGATCCCTACTTGATGAATAAATCTCCCATAAAGGGCAAGGTCTTCAACACAATAAATCAATTAGATTCCCTTATAATCACTTACTGGGTTTTTATGAAAAAGTAAATGATTATCCTTGGTAACTTAATTATAGCACTTAAAAAAGGATAATACTAGGTACTATCCATTTTCTTTACACAATTAACTAATTGGAGGAACAAAAGCAGGTTGTACTGGTTGTTGTGCAGGAGCTGGTTGCTGTGGTGCAACTGGAGCTTGCGCTTGAACTGGTGCAGCCACTTGAACTTGAGGAGTCGCAGGAGCATTTCCACCAGTAGTTCCTTGACTATTTTGAGCCATATTATTACCTTGAATCTTCCAACAATTATTTACATCACAAGAATTACTATTAGGAGCTGGATTAGGCATTTCCATCTTAATTACCATCGGTAATTTAAATGCTTGACCAAATCCTACACAGTTTCCTGGTTGTAAAGTCTTTTGCTTTTCAATAACATCCTCTGAAATATTAGGTAACATTGTTCTAATATATTCAATATCCTTAGGGTGTGTCATTTTAAATATTAAGAAGTTTGAAGTTTGTGCAATAACAGTTTCTGATATTTCTACTGGACGTTGAGAAATAATATTCATTAAAACTCCATATTTACGACCTTCCTTAGCAATTCTATCAAAGATATTATAACCAATTAAGAATACGTCAGCATCCTTAGTAACATATCTGTGGGCCTCTTCTAAGAATAGATGGAAAGGAATTTGTGCTCTTTGTTTTCTTGTTTTACAGAATTCAAAGAACAATCTCGCACAAATTTTAACAATAATCTTAGCTTGCGTATCATCTATATCCTCTAAGTTCATATTAATAACTTGAGCTTTCTTGTTACCAACTGCAACTAAAGAAGCTATAAATGATTCTACACTAATGTATTGATCA